>CDZO01033391.1_pt1 | contig 79536 bp, 78 predicted proteins | sample 480641 | NCBI WGS metagenome assembly CDZO01 (sample SAMEA3182088, study PRJEB8094) | gut metagenome | biome: human; feature: gut; material: Stool; isolation source: human stools | place: Canada | collected 2013-02-05
AGGAGGAAAATGTATGCAGAATGATATCAGTGTTGCAGCCCTGTGTTTAAATCTCGAACAGAAACTCATGGAAGTCTGGAACAATGAACTGACTTTGGAGCGCTACAGAAAAGTACTGGCAGAATTTACTGTGTTTGCAGGTAACAGCAGTTACAGCCAGTCGCTTGGCGCTGATTTTCTCATTGCCAGGTTCACGGAAAGGGGAGGGCTCGTTTCCACAGATGAACACTCCCGGAAGGAAGAAACGTATTTCAGGTGCATGCGGATGCTTGCAGAATACCACAACTTTGGCATTATCCACAGACGGAATGATTTTTTTGGTGAAATCGTCTGGCCAGGGCCATTCCGTCAATGTACAGAAGGGTTTTTTGAGGCCGTCATAAAAGAGGGCCTGTCATACGGCTATGTCACACGCTCGCGGATGATCATCCATGATCTTTTACTGTTCCTGGATGCCAGGGGTATCCATACCCCGGATAAAATAAGTGTCCGGGATAACGACGAGTTCATCAAAAGCTTTTACGGGCTAAGCCCTAAAGGGATTGAAACAAAGCTCTGTACATTGCGCAGGTATTACAGACATCTTTATCTCCAGGGATATATCCGCGTCCCTCTGGCGGAGCGCCTTCCTAAAGCGTCCATACAGGGAAGGATGGCTTTCCCTACTGTATGGGGGCAGGATGAGATAAAAAAGATAGAGGACTCCGCGGAAAGAATCAGCCCGGCCGGGAAAAGGAGTTACGCGATGGTGCTGCTTGCGGCCCGGCTTGGACTCCGGATTGGTGACATCAGAAACCTGAAGCTGCATGATATCGACTGGACCAAAAAACAAATATCAATCATCCGGCATAAAACGCAGAAAGCCCTTTTGCTGCCATTGCCGGAGGAGGCTGGCTGGGCTGTCATTGATTATCTTAAAAACGGGCGGCCCGTTACAGAAAGCCCCCATGTTTTTGTGCGCCACCGGCCTCCCTACGATGCATTTTCAGTGACCAGCAGCCTGAACCACATATTTTCATCTGTCATGGTCAATGCAGGACTTCCGCCGGAAAAGAATACGGATGTCGGCTGGCATACTTTCCGAAGATCCCTGGCAACAAATCTCCTCCAAAACAATGTGGGGATCAATGTGATATCAGAAATCCTCGGGCACAGCGATCCGGATACCGCAGGGAAATACTATGTCCAGCTTGCTCTGGAGAATCTGAAGAAATGCGCGCTGGAAATGGAGGTGATGGACTATGTCAGAAAGGACTCCTGAATACCTTGGGCCATTTGCTGTCCATCTGCGGTCATTCATTGAAGAAAAAAGACTCCTTGGATGCAGATATATGGAAGAGGAACGCCTTGCACATAAATTCGATCACATGAGTATGGAGTATGACAGCAGTGGCGGTCTTTCGCCGGAACTGGTCAATGCCTTCATCAAATATCAGCCAAACTGGCAGGCAACAACCCAAAAACGGCGCGTAAGTTTCCTCCAGAACTTTGGCTGCTGCCTGCTGAACCATGATATCCAGGCATTCCTGCCCGGATATGAAGCGCTCCGGTCAGCAGCAGCGGGTTTCAAGCCATATATTTTTTCGCATGAGGAGATGGACGGATTATTCCGCCTGTCCGACCAGATCCATCCGAACTATAGACAGTCACACATTTTTTACCCCGTGTTATTCAGGGTATTGTATGGAACCGGGATACGGATTTCAGAGGCCCTGCATCTTACAATGGCCGATGTTGACCTGAAAGAAAGGGTCATCTGTGTGGTTGATCCAAAGAACCATAAAGACAGGCATCTGCCAATCGGAGATTCACTGGCAGAGTATTGTTCCTGGTACTGCGCTAAGCTCCACCCAGTATCCCACGGGGAAGACCTTTTCTTTTTGAGCAACAGAGGGGATGGGCATTATTCGCGGAATAACATCCAGGTTTATTTCAACACCCTCATCCGCAGGATGGGAATCCCGTATCATGGTTATAAAGGAGGCGGGGCGCATCTTCACTGTCTGCGGCACACCTTCTGCGTACACAGCCTTGAAAAAATGCTCAGGGAGGATATCCCGCACCGTGTGGCGCTCCCGCTTTTAAGCGCGTACATGGGACACCGTTCTCTTTCCGCCACAGGCAGGTATCTGCAGCTGACAGCAGAGGCATTCCCCGATCTGACAGAAAGGCTGGAAAACATGTACGGGGATATCTTCCCCAGATTTGAACCGGTAAAGGAGATTAGGAGGCCTTATGAAGACGACTGATTTCGCCATGCTGGTCAATCAATTCATCATGGAATATCTTGTTGCCGCCAGGGACCTGAGTCCTAATACAGTCCTCTCCTACAGGGATTCCATTGTGTTGCTGATTACATTTATGTCCAATGTCCATGGAAAAAGACCCGAAGCCCTGGAGATTGCCGATATAACCGCGGAACGCGTGGAAGAGTTCCTTGGCTGGCTGGAATCCGAAAGGACAAACAGCCCTTCGACGAGAAATATAAGGCTTGCAGCAATCCACTCCCTGTTCAGGTACCTCTGCAGCCAGCGGCCGGAACATATATTTCATTCCCAGCAGATACTGTCCATACCTGTAAAGAAAACAGCACAGACAGAAGTAACATATCTGGACACGGCTCAGACGGAAAAACTGCTTGCGGCGCCAGACGCCACAACAGCAAAAGGAAAAAGGGATCTGGCACTGCTATGCCTTCTTTATGACAGTGGATGCCGGGTGCAGGAATTAGCTGATGTCCGGATGAGTGATATCCGTTTTACCGTACCCCCCTCAGGTAACGCTTACAGGTAAAGGGAGAAAAACCAGGACTGTGCCACTCATGAAGGAAACCGCGGCCATACTTAGGAATTATATAGACTGTTACAGGCTGGATACACCACGCTGGGCAGACATGCCGTTGTTTTTTAATCACCGGGAAGAAAAACTTACGAGGCAGGGTATCACTTATATCCTGCAAAAATATGCAGAGGATGCTGGTATAGGAAAAATCACACCTCATATCCTCCGGCACAGTAAGGCCGTCCACCTGACAGAGGCTGACATCAATCCAGTCTATATCCGGGATTTCCTTGGACACACTGATTTAAAGGTGACCCAGATTTATTCAAAAGCGAGTGTTAAGATGAAGCGGGACGCAATAGAAAAACTCGCCGGACAAAAAACACCTTTACCAGAAACAGATTCCTTGGTAAAAACAAAAAACTGGGTTGACGATAAGGATCTTATGATCTGGTTAAATTCTCTGGGGCATTAAATTATGTAAAGGGAAGTAGCTGAAAAAGACTGTATTTATCAGGAAAAGACTACTTCCCTTGTCATAATATCCCACTTGTCATTATGCATGTGAACATGGTAATCCAGTTCCTGATTCCAGGTATGGAGAACCTGGATGATCCCGGGCTGTGCCCCGAGATACTTTTTGCCTGCTGACAGTTCCAGGAGCGTTTCGGCACAGCATCTGTGCAGGAGGCCGTATAACAGCTTCTGGTTACAGTAAATAAGAGGGTTGAGCTGATGTGGAAGGGTAAATACCACATGAAAGTAGGGAGAGTCTATTACCTCGGCCCGGCGTTTATCCACCCAGACTTCTTTCAGGACAGCCTGACAGTTCGGGCAGCTGCGGTTACGGCAGGAGTTGTTATGGATCTGCATATGCCCACAGTCACTACATTGACTTATGTTATAGCCCAGTTTGCCGGATTTGCAGTCTAAGATGGCATGAGCAACTTTTTGCTGTATATCGGACGGATGGTGCTTTTGGGCAGAATAAGCACCATAAGAATGTTCGAATATCTGCCGGATCTTGAGATCATTCATGGCAGACACCTGCCAGACGGTCAAAAGGGCTGACCGCAGAAGAAGTTCCATTAGCCGCAAGATGCACATAGATGGTAGTGGACGTCAAAGACTTATGTCCCATAAGAGCCTTAATGGTAAGCAGATCCACGCCGTCCTCATAGAGATGGGTTCCAAAAGCATGGCGGAAGGAATGGCAGGTAATCCTGTGTTCCCAGCCCAGCCTGTCTTCATGTGCATGGATATGCCTTGAAAGGAAGAACGTATCGATTGGCTTGTCCCCGCCATGCTGTTTAGGGAAGAGATATCCCATAGGCCTGCCATATTCAAACCAGTAGCGGGTCAACAGATCAAGCGCCGCTTTTGAGAGAATTGCATAACGGGCAGAACGATTTTTGCCATGGGAAATATAAAGGCGCATATTTTTGCGGTCCACATCTTTATAACGGAGACGGCAGACTTCCCCAATGCGAAGTCCGGAGGAATACATGATTGTAACCATGGTCTTTTGCTTCAAATCGGGCATGGAAGAAATAAACTGCCAGGTTTCTTCCCTCGAGGGAACATAGGGAAGATATTCATCGAACCTGCGCATGGGAAGCTGTGTGCCATCCCATGATTTGTGTAAGACATACAGAGTAAAAAACCGCAGCTGTGAGATAGCGCCGTTGATGGTACGGTCAGAAAGGCTTCTGGATTTTTGGAGCCAGCGTATGTAATCACGCAGTTCATCCCAGGAAACGTCTTCCGGCGATTTGTGGAGAATGCTGGTTAGATAATCAAGATAGGCACGGATATAGGTGCAGTAATTTTTAAGGGTATGGTCGGTAAGACCACGGAGGGAAATCATTTCCCGGTAGGAATTCAAATATTTGTCCATGGTAATCTCCTTTGAAATGAAGAATGAAACAACAGTAACATTTCAAAAGACAGGTGGTGGACGGATAAAAAAATCAAATATGTAGTTGTATGAATTAAAATCTAATGGTAAACTAATCATAGCAGTTCTTAAATGTTATGTGATTGTCGAGTTAGGAGTAATTCAACAATACATCATAAATTTAAAAACTGCTATTTTTATTTTGAGAAAATGAAATTTTCAAGAAAAAGTAGTGGAATCACGTACTTAGGGCTAGCCGTCGCGCTAGCGACTTGGTACAATGGATTCATCATTACAGGAAGGTTTTCAGCCCATTCCGGACACAGAACAGGAGTACAAAAAGCAGATCAAAGAACTGGAACAGCAGGTCCGGCTCCTGAAGGAGCAGGCTGATTTCCTTACCCGTAAACTTTATGGGACAAAATCAGAAAAGACGTCTGCCTTCGAAATAGCGGGGCAGATGTCTCTTTTTAATGAAATAGAATCCTGTGCCGCTCCGGATGTACACGAGCCGGACCTGGTCGAAGTCGAAAAATATCTGCGTAAAAGGAAGTACGCAGGCCAGCGGGAAAAACTGATCAAAGACCTTCCCCGCAGCAAAGTGCTCCATACGATCGATGAAAGTGAACAGATCTGTGAAAGGTGCGGGGGTGCCATGGTAAAAGTCGGTGAGGAGTTTGTCCGTACCGAGGTACAGTTCATTCCTGCACGCCTCAAAGTGATTGACCACTACCGGGAAACCTATGAATGCAGGACATGCCGCAAAAACGGAACACCTTATATGGAGAAGTCCCCGGTGCCCTGTCCCCGGTCATGCATTCCCTTGCGTCTGCTTCCACAACCGCATGGCTCATCCATCAGAAGTTTGAACTGGGCATTCCATTATACCGCCAGGAAAAGGAATGGGAGGCCCTGGGCCTTTCTTTAAGCAGGGCGACGATGTCGAACTGGCTTCTGACAGTCTACCGGGACTGGCTTTCCCATGTGGCCGGTCATCTCAGAGAGGAACTTCTGAAACAGGAGTATCTGCATATCGATGAGACTCACGTACAGGTGCTGAAGGAATCAGGGAGGAAGAACACTTCGGATTCTTATATGTGGGTATATTGCAACATCAGGGACTGTAAACGGCCAGTCAGGTATTTTGAGTACCAGCCGGGGAGAGGTGGAAAATATCCGGAAGCATTTTTAAAGGGTTATACCGGATATATCCATACGGATGCTTATTCCGGGTACAATGGAGTCAGGGATGTCACAAGATGCCTGTGCTACACCCATCTGCGCCGCGCTTTTGTAGACGCGCTGCCAAAAGACATCCATGACCCGAAAGCTTCAAAACCCGCGGAAGCGGTCGTTCGTCTGAATAAGCTGTTTGAGATAGAAAAGGAACTGGACGGCCTTCCCCCGGAACAGAAGAAAAAAGAACGGATGAACCGCGAGAGACCACTTCTCGAGGCTTTCTGGTCGTGGGCGGAGATAAACTCTGCCGGAGAACTTCCAAAGTCGAAGCTCCATACAGCTTTCCATTATGCCCTGAACAACCGCCAGGAATTCTTCAATTATCTGGAAGACGGGCACTGTTCGATCAGCAACTCACTTGCTGAAAACTGTATCCGTCCATTCGTGATCGGCCGGAAAAACTGGCTGTTTGCCGGAAGTCCGAAGGGTGCTGCCGCAAGTGCAGGGATCTACACTCTGGTCGAGACAGCGAAAGCCAATGGACTGGATGCAATGAAATATATCAAATATATCCTGTCAGATATGCCAGGGAGTACATTTCCTGAAAATCCGGAATATCCGGATGACTATCTGCCATGGGAGCCCATGGTGCAGGAACGTTGCCGATGACCACTGCCCTTTTAGTATAAGAGGCTGGTGGTTATTTTTCTATCCACTATCTTATTTGACGCTTACGGAAAAGCAGAAAAAATCAGGCTAAAAATGTATTGAGTTACTACACCACTTACTACACCATTTGCCCGTGAATTTGCGTGGATTTACATAGAATTGCGTAGGTTTGGGGCAAAACAGAAAATTTCAAAAAAGCGCCGGAAAGCCCGTAAAATCAAGGTTTGAAGGCTTATGAAGGGATATAAAGAGATATGATAAAAATACTATTTATCTGCCACAGCAGCACATCAATTTTCATGTCTTAATTATTGATATTTCTTGCATTTCTGATACTTCCCAAACCAATTTACTACTTCTCAGAAATGAGGTTAACTGCCCTGTCACGATATTAAAAATGATTTGAAATAATATAATTGGACTTTGTGGCACTATGTTGATATAATAAAGTCATGAAAGACAGTAATTCTTGTAGGAGAAAATTAAATAGTAATGAGAATGTGGATATGGAAAAAGGGAAAGCAAGTATAATATTAGAATTAATAGAGGAATTATCTGATTTTGTTTATACTAAGCCGAGAAAAAGAAGTTTTGGTTAAAACTTCACAAAATATGGTGCTGAACTATAGAATGGGAAAGCATGGGACATAGAAAAACTATATAATTGGGGTGAAGAATGAACAAAAATTTTTATGATGAAATTAGAAATATTTTAACTACAGCCAGAAATAAAGTTTATCAAACTGCAAATTTTGCAATGGTCGAAGCTTATTGGAATATAGGAAAATCAATCATTGTAGAACAGGGTGGCAATGAAAAGGCTGATTATGGGACAGGTTTGTTAAAAGAATTGTCAAAACAAATGACACAGGATTTTGGGAAAGGATTTACCGTTGCCAATTTGAAAAATATGCGGCAGTTTTATTTAACGTTTCCAAATAGCTACGCACTGCGTAGCGAATTGAGTTGGACGCACTATCGGCTTTTGATGCGGGTAGAGAATGAAAATGCACGGGAATTTTATATGCAGGAAGCTGTAAAATCCCAATGGAGTACCAGACAACTAGAACGCCAGATAAATTCTTTTTTCTATGAGAGGTTATTATCCAGTAAAAATAAAGAGCAGGTGGCGGCAGAAATTCAAACATTAGAGCCAGCAAAAACGCCAGAAGATATTATTCGCGACCCATATGTGCTGGAATTTCTCGGACTAAATCCGAATGACGATTTTTATGAGAGTGATTTAGAACAGGCATTGATTACGCATTTACAGAAGTTTTTGTTGGAACTTGGGAGAGGTTTTTCTTTTGTCGCCAGACAGAAGAGAATCACTTTTGATGGACGCCATTTTAGAATTGACCTTGTATTTTATAATTATATTTTAAAATGTTTTGTGCTGATAGATTTAAAAGTTGGAGATTTAACGCATCAAGATTTAGGGCAGATGCAGATGTATGTTCACTATTATGAGCGAGAGCTTATGAATGAAGGGGATAATCCGCCGATTGGTATTGTGTTATGTGCAGACAAAAGCGAATCTGTGGTTAAATATACATTGCCAGAAAATGAAACACAAATTTTTGCTTCAAAATATAAATTATATTTGCCAAGCGAAGAGGAATTATTGAAGGAGTTAAATCAAGAATTTGAAGCGTTGGAAGCTGGTAATCTAAGGAAAGATATTGATGATGTGAATGAGGTTTAAATTTTGCATCAGGATGGTGCAGAATTGATTGCGGAGAGTAAGGCGACCTATGAAGAAATCAAGGAGTATGTAATGAAATAGGCTGGTTTGAAAATTAGCAATTTATATATCGTACAGACAAAGCAGAAATGTGGTATTATTGAAAAAATAAACTATAATCTTCCTAAATCAGAAAATTCTATACAGCCGAAATGCCCATTAGAAAAAGACATACGGGATGTTTTAGAACATTATCATATAATTTGATGTGATAGGTTTTACGGTAACTATTAAGAAAATGCAGAATTTTTGAATTTACATATATGTGATAGCGAATGGAGAAAAGTTGGAAAGCCGAGTAGTAAAATGGCATAATTCTTATCAATTTACTACTTTTTTTACTACCTTTTAGGGTAAAAGATATGCCAAATTAGACTACGATATGCCAAGAACAATGGAAAATCACAAACAGCGGGAAACACCGAAAAATCAAGGAAATACAGCAAATACAAGGAGTTTTTGAGACATGATAAAAATATTATTCATCTGCCACGGCAACATCTGCCGCAGCCCCATGGCCCTCTACTACTTCCGCAGCCTCCTAAAGGAAAAAGGCCTGTCCGGGGTAATTCGGGCAGATTCTGCTGCTACGTCCACCGAAGAAATCGGTAATCCTGTACACCACGGAACCCGCGCCAAATTAAAGCAGGCCGGCATACCCTGCGAGGGGCACCGCGCAAAACAGATGACGAGGGCAGATTATAAATCATTTGATTACCTGATTGGCATGGATAGCTGGAATATTCGCAACATGCAGCGTATTTCAGGCGGTGATCCTGACCACAAGATTTTTAAACTTATGGAATTCACTGGTTCCGGAAGGGATGTGGCCGACCCATGGTACACCGGTGACTTTGACACCACCTGGTCCGATGTGACGGAAGGCTGCGCTGCGCTGCTGGATTATATATTAGAGCGCATTTAAACACAGTCCTTCTCTACTGACAGCTTATACCATTGACCCGTTTGTCTCTATGACACGGCGGTACCAGTGAAAGCTGTCTTTTTTAATGCACTTAAGGCTTCCTGTGTCGTGTTCGCTTCTGTCCACATACATCCTTTCCCATGATGCTTTCTCTGCCTCCTGGTCCATATCCTCAAATCCCAGCAGAAATGTCATAATGGCAGCCCCGCCCTGAGAAAAATCAGCATCCCCTGTAAATGCCAGCAGATTTTGCCGTAGAATAATTCTGTTTCCCAAATCAATTCTGTTTCCCAAATCAACTCCCGGTGTGTTCCTCTGCCCTTCCTGTCCTTATGATAAACCGGCTCTCCCTCTTTACCCGTTTTTCGTTCTGTGCCGGTCATTTTCTTCATCATGTCATATACCGGCCCACCTCTGTCCCCACGGCAACCTGGAGCTGGCCGCTGCCTTCCACAACCGCTATCACGCCTTCTACCCGCTCTATCCTGCCGCGGTCAGCTTTTTCCGGCTCCCTTAATGTAAACCGGAGTCTGGTAAAACAGTGTGTCACTTCCTTAATATTTTCCGCTTCACCTTTGTGAGTTAATATCTCATCAGATGTTTTTTGATAATTCATCCCCTGCTCCCTCCAAGATTCCGTTATCTCTCCCATATTTATAATATGGCTGTCAGAAGCGTATTTCATCCAGCGATTTCATCCAGCTAATCCTGATGAGATTTTTCCTCTCGGAACACATGGACTTTCAGCGATGCACCATCTGTTTTAAGTGTTATGGCTCCTTTCCTTCCGGTCTCCAGAATCACAATCCCCTGTTCCTTCAAACGGGACATTGTCTCCGGCGACGGATGTCCATAGGCATTTTCCTTTCCATAGGAAACAACGGCTAATTGAATCCTCAACCGGTCCAGGAATATTTCCGATGAAGATGTCCCTGAACCATGATGGGCTGTTTTCAATATCTGCGCATGATTCAAATGTATATCCTGCAGGGTTTCCTCCTGTTCTGCCAGTCTGACCAGGCTGCGCTCCTGCCCTTCCCCCATATCGCCGGTAAACAACATATGAAATCCCTTATAATCTCCGCACAAAACCAGGGAGTGGCTGTTTCGGTCCTTTCCGCCAAAATCTTCACCGGCATACAGACAGGTAAGTGTCAGCTCCCCTGCTTCCACCCAGTCCGCGGTTTTCATATAAACCACATCTGCCCCTTCCCTCCGGGCCAGTACAGCCAGATTTTCATATACCTCCTCCCCCTTTCCCATCACAGGCAGCACCAGTGTTCCTATCCTGATGTCCTTTGATTCCTCTAAAAGGTACACAAGACCATTTATATGGTCGCTGTCCCCATGGCTTACCACCGCGTAATCAATCCACGATATTCCCCGGCTTTTTAAATAAGGCTCCAGAACAATATTCCCCAGTTTTTTCTGACTGCTGCTGCCTCCGTCTATAAGCACCACCTTCTCACCTGTTCTGAGCAGCAGACCGTCCCCCTGTCCCACATCCAGACAGACAACCTCCAGTCCTTTGACAGGACGTGGGACCAATGCCAGAAAACTAAGTGCATAAATGCAAAAAAGGCATATTAATTTCACTGGTTTCAAGTCAACTATACCGCGAAACGGAGCCCGAAGACAGCGGGAATGAGTTTTCAAACCAGCTCCGGTCCGTCTCCTGATGCAAACCAGCATAACAGCTGTTCCCATCCCGCATATGCCAAAATACATCACCAACCGGCCCGGAGATGGACGCCCCAGCACCAGGCTGTAACCGGGCAGCCCTTCCACAAATTTACACAGCAGCTCATAGAACCTTAAAATATAATGTCCGGCTCCCACTGCCGCCACTCCGCCCTGAATCCAAACACCTCCCAGCACAATCCCCAGAATACCGGAATACATTAATATGGAAACAAGAGGTATAACCAAAAGATTTAAAAAAATACCATAAAGAGGATGCTGAAAATAGTGATACAACACAATGGGGGTGAGTATGATTTGTACGCATAAACTGGTAAGAAGCGTCTTTTCCCATGCCTGTTCCAATTTAAGGAAGGACTGCATCCAGCCTCCTAATCCGCTGATTGCCAGAACCGCTCCAAAGGACAGTTCAAATCCGCTGTGGTACAACATATAAGGCTGTCTGTACAGAAGAATCAAGGCTGCAGCTCCCAATGCCGACAGGGTGTCGTAGCTTCTTCCTTTGACCGCCGCCAGCCACAGGCACAATATCATAATAACTGCCCTTATAGCGGAGCCGGAACTTCCTGTCATTATTCCATAGCTGATAACAAGAGCAGATGATATCATCCCGGCCCGGCCATAACCGGCTCCGGCCCGGCGAATCATCAGATAGATCCCTCCGCCGATAATAGCCAGATGCTGCCCGCTGACAGCCAGAAGATGGGATATTCCGTTGCGCTGGTACATATCCCGCATCTCCGGATTCATATCAGACGTATCTCCCAGAAGCACGGCTTTAAATACCGCCACATCCTCCGGCATGCATATCTTCTCAAGTATACCGGCACACCGCATCCGAAATTCTGTTATTCCCTTATAATATGGAATCGCTTCCCCCCCCGCCACTTCCAGGTTTTCTCCATACAGCCTGCATGCAGTTCCCTTTGTGCGGTAATAGGTCCTGAAATCAAATTCTCCGGGATTTCCCGGTCCCTCCACCGGAGCCAGCTTCCCTCTCGCCTGTACTTTCAAACCAGCTGTCAGCGCTTCCCGAAAACCGGAATCACTCTTTCCTTTCGCCCCGTTATCCACATACACTACTATCCTCCTGAACTTCGCAGTCCTCCTCCCCGCCTCAGCCGTCACCTGTTCCAAAATAAGGGTAAGGGTATCTTCCTTTTGTTCAGCCTTTTTTATTTCTCCTCTTACCAGTATCCGAGCCCCGTTCATGGTCCGGGCCGCAGACTCCTCCCTGTCCAGAATCCCTTTCTCCTTCCCCCCTCTGGCCATCCCCAAAGACGCGCCAGCCAGAATACATGCCAAAAAGAGCAGAAGCACTCTGTGTTTCCGGTTGCTCCTGCCCTGCATCTTCTCCTTTGGAGCAGAAAAGCGCAATACTCCCCTTCCTGTATCCAAAAGCCATAGAATTCCCGCCGCAGCCGCGCACAGCCACGCCAGAACTCCTGTGTCCACCGCCGTGTTAACCTGCAGGGCCAGCACCTCTCCAAGTACGTAACCTGCTGCCAGTACAACTAGCGGTCTCTTCATATTCGGTTGTGTTTCCTTTCGTATTTCCTGCCGTATCTTCCCGCGTTTCTTCTGCCGACTTTCCCGCGCCTCTCCTGCAGTGCTTTCCTGCGCCTCTCCCGGCCCTGCCCTATTGACTCTCCCCGTCAATATAATTCTGGCTTCTCTCAAAGGTGGTATTCAGGGACACCACATCCCGGAACATCACATCCTGGGACCCGTTGATCATAATCTGTACCTTTGTCACTGTCGTCATCTCCGAAAGAGAGTCCACAATGGAATAAATAGGTATATACTCATTCACTGCCAGGGTTGTATTGGCAAAAGCGGAATCAAAGTTGATATAGCATACATTATCTGTCACTGACAGGCTCAGTATCTTGCAGTCTGACGGGAGAGTGGGATAGTGTCCCTCCTGTCCCGGTCCGGCAATGAGCTGCTCTACTACCAGCTGTTCCAGGGAAGTATTGATGTTGTGGACTACCTCCCGTTTCTCCGGCACCAGGCGGTTGCCTGTCTCATCGGCAAAGTACAGGGTCAGCTCCGTCTTTTCGTAGGCATTCACATTGCTGGTGTTCATGATAAAATCAGTGGATGACAACATTCCCACCGGATTCCCCTGACGGTCCATCAGTGGCTGGTCCCCGCAGTAAATATTGATATAGTCAATTCCCTCAATCTGCGTAAGGGTCCTGGTGAGGGCTGCCCGGCAGAGAATCTCCCGTTCCGCCTTCATAGCCGTGTAATTCATATCGAAGTACAGATACAACACCTGTTCCTCCTGGCGGCTCCCCTGATAGGTCACCCGGTCTGTCAGTCCCGGCTGGCAGTCCAAATCCTTTGGTACGTTCAGGAACTGATCCATCAGTTCATTTACCAGCTCCCCCTTGTCCTTTGTTTCCGTCTCGTACTCCTGGGGAACCAGCTTGGTGATGGACGCATTCAGATAGTAAATCAGATATCTGCCCTCAGAAGGGTTTGAGGCGGGGCTTTCACCCTCCCAGCAGCCTGACAACAGGAATACAACCGCCATCAGGGGCAGAATCAGTCTTCTCACCGCATGTATTCCCATGGCATGTCTGCTCCCGGTATGTCTGCTCATGGCTTCGCCTCCTGTCTCGGTACATAGTTAAGAGGTATCCTCACACTGAAGGTGGTTCCCTCTCCCACCGTACTCTCCACATCTATGATACCGTGGTGCATCTGAATGACATTTTTCGCGATGGCCAGTCCCAGCCCGGTGCCGCCCACTTCCCTGGAGCGCGCCTTATCCACCCGGAAAAACCGTTCAAATATGTGTTCCAGCGCATCCTCCGGTATCCCGATACCGGTATCCGCCACCTTGATGTAGAAATATTTGTGGTCCGCATCCAGGGTCACGCGGACCATACCTGAATCCCGGTTATATTTAATGGCATTTTCCACCAGATTGGTAATTGCCAGGGATATCTTTACCTTATCCACATCCGCTGTCACTTCCCGGATGCTCTCCAGAATCAGTTCCACATTTCCGCGTTTGGCAATGGGACGCAGACGTTTTAAAATCAGCTCCAGTTCTCCGTTGATATTTACCTGCTCTATGTTCATCTGGTCCTCAGCTGTCTTGTCCATCTTGACCAGCATCAGCAGGTCCTCTATAATCTGGTTCTCCCGGTCAATCTCGTCCGAAATATCCGTCATAAACTCCCGATACAGCTCCACCGGCACGTCTTTCATCCCCATAAGCGAATCAGCCAGCACACGGATAGAGGTGATAGGCGTCTTCAGTTCATGGGACACATTGGAAACGAATTCCTGGCGTGACTGGTCCACGGCCTTAAGCTTGCCCAGGGACTTTTGAACGGACTGGGACAAAAGTCTGGTCTCCCTGTAAGTCTCCTCTGTGATGTCCGCGTCCAAATCTCCCTGCGTCACCCTGTCGAATGACATCTGAAGTTTTTTGAAAGGACGCAGCAGCAGATGGGCTGCCACCACGCCCAATACGCTGATCACAAGCGCCATGCACACCAGAAAGAGATGGGATTTTCCCATGACCTTGTCTGTCAGGGACAGGATGTTTTCCGTGGATGCGGTGACCACAATGACTCCGCTCACAGCTTTTCCGTCCGCAGCGTCATACACGGGAATGGTCTGGGCAAAATACTGCATATCCTTGTTGTAGTGGCTGCTGTTTTCACCCTTAAAGCATTTGATGACCTCTTCTGACAAATAATACTTTCCTGTGGCCAGATTAAAGGTATCTGTCACCACCCGAAAATTGCTTCCCACAATAACGATTCTTCCATTATATACATCAGACAGGGTCTGCATCTGGCTGTCCAGACTGGCATTGTTCTTTTTCTCAGCCGTCATATAGCCGGACCGGGTCATCTTATTGCTGAGTATGACACACTGGTTCTGTATCTCAATGAACCTGGCATCCAGCTGGCTCTGCCGGAACGTACCCAGCATAATGCCGGCCTCCAGAAAGAGCGGAATCAGGGCTGCACCTATAATGATGGCGGCAAGAGGTACCTTCATGCTCATGCCGAAGGTACGCAGCTTCTTAACAAATTTCTTTTCCGACACTTATTCCAGCTCCTTTAATTTCCTGGTGCAGGCAACTGCCAGGGCGCCGGAGCCGATATGACATCCGATACTAAGGGATAGGGGAGCCCCAAACACGGGGACGCCGGGATATAATTCCCTTACAGTTTCTTCCAGCTCATGGGCTGCCTGCTCACTGCATGTATGTGCAATCTGCAAATAGGTGTGTTCCGCCTTCCGGTCTGCCAGGCGCTCCTCCAGATCATGGGCCAGGGCAGTCAGCATGATGGTCTTGGCCTGCTTCATGGTCCTGGCCTTTGCAAATGCATCCAGCTTTTCTCCCTGGATGGTGAGCACAGGCTTTATCTTGAGCAGGGTTCCCAGAGCTGCCGCGGCAGGGGTAATCCTGCCTCCCTTTTTCAGATATTTAAGAGTGTCCACCGTAATATAAATGGAGCTGTCAAACCTGGTTGCCTCCAGCTTTTCCTTTATCTGTTCACCACTCCATCCCAGCTCTGCCAAATCCCTGGCATCCAGGGCAGACTGTCTCTGTGTAACGGAAATCCTCTGGTTGTTCACCACCTGGACGCGCCCCTCATACTCTTTTGCCAGCATAAGGGCTGTCTGGCAGGAACCGCTGAGTCCGCTGGACATGGGAATGTACACCACCTGATCATGATCCTCCAAAAGCTGCTCCCACTGCTCCATCACGTCTTTTGGCGAGGGCTGGGATGTGGTGATGTCGGCGCCTTCCTCCATCCTTCTGTAAAATTCCTCGTGGCTTAAATCAATACCCTCATAAAATACCTGTCCATCTATCATAAAAGGCATGGGAAGCACATATATGCCCAGCTTCTTTACCTCATCCTGCGTTACTCCGCTGTTGCTGTCCGCAACAATAGCTATTTTCATATTAAATGTTCTCCTTTATGCAATCCCCTGGTTCAGTCTGTTTGCGGTTGCGTATAACTGGTAATACATTCCCTTCTTCTCCAGCAGCTGTTCATGGTTTCCCTCTTCCACAATCTGATTGCCAGACAGCACAAGTATACGGTCTGCCCCCTGGATGGTGGTCAGGCGGTGGGCAATGGTGAGGGTGGTACGGCCCACTGCCAGCTTCTCCAATGACTGGGATACCAGGTATTCGCTCTCATTGTCAAGGGCGGATGTGGCCTCGTCCAGAATGAGAATGGCAGGATTTTTCAGGAATACACGGGCAATACTGATGCGCTGCTTCTGTCCTCCAGACAGCTTGACACCGCGCTCTCCCACATACGTATCATACCCATCCTGCAGCTCAGTGATGAACTCATGAGCTCCCGCCAGCTTGGCGGCTTCCATGACCTCTTCCCTGGTGGCTCCCGGACGTCCATAGCTGATATTTTCATAGACGGAACCTGAAAACAGGTACACATCCTGCTGTACCACTCCAATGTTGGAGCGAAGGCTCTGCAGTGTAACGTTTTTTATATCCTGTCCGTCTATGGTGATGCTGCCTGAGGTAGTATCATAAAATCTGGGAAGAAGATTGCACATGGTCGTCTTACCGCCGCCGGATGGCCCTACCAGGGCAATCCTCTCCCCTGGCCTTACCGTGATGTTTATGTCCTCCAATACCGGCACATGGTCGTCCGGATACTCAAAACTTACATGGTCAAAGGATATGGCTCCCTTTACATGCTCCATCTTTTTTGCGTTTTTGCTGTCCCTGATATCAGGCACCACATCCATGATTTCCTGGAAACGTTCAATACCGGTAATTCCCCGCTGGAACTGCTCCGCAAACTCTATGATTCTGCGTATGGTGGCGAGAAGGGTGGTTACATACATGGTATAGGCCACCAAATCTCCTGGTTCCACCTTGCCCTGAATCATGAAAATGCCTCCTGCCACAATCACCACCACATACATCAGTCCGTCAAAGGACCTGGTGGTAATCTGAAAAGCAGCCATGTAACGGTAGGTATACTTTTTAATGTCCATGAAATCCCGATTGCCCCTGCCGAACTTGGCAATCTCCACCGGCTCGTTAGCAAAAGCCCTGACCACACGGTTGCCTAACAGGGTATCCTCAATCTGGGCATTGAGCTCCCCAATCTGGTTTCTCTGCCTGCGGAATGCCTCCTTCACCTTCAGGTTGAACCAGGTACAGGAAATAATCATGACCGGTACCAGCACAAATATGAGCAGGGTCAGTTCCAGATTGATGCCTGAGAGGATGATAAAGGAAACCACGGTCTTTAAGGCCGCTATAAAGAACTCCTCCGGACAGTGGTGGGCAAATTCCGTCACATCGAATAAATCACTGGTGATACGTGACATAATCTGTCCAACCTTTGTATTGCTGTAATAACTGTCCGACAGCATCTGCAAATGCTCAAAGGCATCCTGACGCATGTCCGTTTCAATGTATACGCCCATTACATGCCCTGTGTAAGCCATATAATAGGCTGCCAGGGAGTCAATAATCCGCAGAAGCAGGTACAGGCCTCCAATCCGAATCACAACCCCGGCTGTCATGGATGCCAGGTCCTGCATCCCCTGGTTCGTGATATAGCGCAGCATCAGAGGAAGAATCAGTTCTCCCAATGTAGTCAGAGCCGCGCAGAATAAATCAAATATCAGAATCTTCTTATATCTTCCATAATATGGAAGAAAGCTTCTCAAAAGTTTCTTGGTTTTCATACCTTTTTTTTCAGACACAATTCAAACTCCTATCATATGTTATATCTATTATAATGATGCAAAACAGGCCTTCATGGACTTCTCCGGCCTTTGAGGACACTAACTTCCATTTTATCTTATTTCCCATAAAAATGGAAGAGATAATTGCATATCAGTAAACATCACTTTGCCTTCAGCTGTTCATAAATACCCCGGATATTCCGGATAAGCTCAGGATGCAGGAAATCTTTCTGGTATACCATGTCAATCTGGCGCACCATGGAGGAATTTTCAATGGGAATAATGGCCAGACGGCCGCTGGCCAATTCCTCGCGGCAGGCGCTTTTGGCAATGATGGTAATTCCCAAATCCATGGTTACCAGCTCTTTAATCATGGACACATTATCCAGCTCCATCATCACGTTAAACTCTGCCAGGCTCATGTCCCTGGCGCCCAGATGCTTCTCAAACAGCTGCCTTGTGCCTGCACTGCGGCTGCGCAGAATCAGCTTTTCATGGCGTATTTCCTCCACGGACACGGTCTTGGCCCTGCTCAGGCGGTGCATGGGCGAGACAGCCAGACACAGGTAATCCGTGTCCAGAGAGGTGGACACCAGCGCCGTATCCGGCACCCCGCCCTCCACCACGGCAAAATCCAGTTCATATGCCTTCAGGCGGCTATAAATTTTTTGAATGGTATTGACACAAATATTTATATGTATATCCGGATTCTCATTGCAGAGGGTGGCCAGCACCTGGGGAATGATGGTCTCTCCTGCCGTGGGAGTGATGCCTACATTCAGGTGGCTGGTCTCCGTCTTGCTGTCCGCAATGGCCTGACAGGCATTGGAATAGACGGCCGCCGCCCTGCGGGCGTACTGCACCAGTATCTTCCCCTGGGGGGTCAGCTTTAGTTTGTTTTTGCTCCTATAAAATATTTTTATATCGAACTCATTTTCCAGCAGGCGAATCTGATGACTCACCGCCGGCTGGGTCAGATTCAGCTTCTGAGCTGCCTTTGTATAGCTTCCGGCTTCGATGACAGCCAGAAGGGTCTTTACTTTCATGTCAAACACAGGCCCGTCCCCCTCAGTCTATAAATATTTTTTATATCCCAATCAAATAATATCATTTGATTTTATCACCAAACACTACTATAATCAAGCAAAACAAAAAAACGCAGAAAGGAGTGCTGATTATGGCACTATTTTTATCAAACCTGGGAGCAGCAGGAATTATATTGACCATAGCAGTCATGCTGGCATCCGGCTTTCTGTTGACACGAATCACAAAACGGCTTCACCTTCCTAACGTTACCGGTTATATTATTGCGGGAGTCATCATCGGGCCCTGGTGCCTGAACCTTGTCCCTTCACAATATATTGAACAGATGGATTTCATCACGGACCTTGCCCTGGCATTCATCGCATTTGGAGTAGGAAAATATTTTAAACTGTCATCCCTGAAAGCCAACGGAAAAAACATGGTGATTCTGACCCTGTTTGAATCCCTGACCGCAGGTATCTTCATCACAATTGTTATGCTGATTATGGGGTTATCCCTGTCCTTCAGTCTGCTTTTAGGAGCCATTGGCTGCGCCACGGCCCCTGCCTCCACCATTATGACTATTCGGCAGTATAAGGCCAGAGGGCCGTTTGTGGACACTATCCTGCAGGTAGTTGCCCTGGACGATGCGGTCTCCCTGATAGCCTTCAGCGTGTGCGCGGCCTTTGTCCAGGCCAGTTCCTCCAGCGGCTCTGTGACGGTTTCCCAGATTGCTTTTCCGGTGCTCTTTAACTTATTGGCGCCGGCGCTGGGCGGATTATCCGGTGTGATGCTCAGCAGGCTGATACACAAACGCCGCAGCAAAGACCACAGCCTGGTTCTGGCCTGCGTCACTATCATGGGCGTGGCCGGTATCTGTACTTCCCTTAATGTTTCTCCCCTGTTGGTATGTATGGCCTCCGGCACCGCTTATATCAATGCCAGCGGCAACAAACACCTGTTCAAGCAGTTAAACCAGTTCACGCCTCCCCTCCTGGTGATGTTCTTCGTGCTTTCCGGCATGAGACTTTCCATCCCCAGCCTGGCGGCCGCCGGCGTGATCGGCATTGTTTACTTTCTGGTCCGCATTGCTGGAAAATACACCGGCGCCGCCCTGGGCTCCGCGGTTATCCACGCTTCACCGGAAATACGCCGTTACTTTGGCCTGGCGCTGGTTCCTCAGGCAGGCGTGTCCATCGGCCTGGCTGTGCTGGGACAGCGTATGCTCTCCGCAGAAAGCGGCCGGCTGCTGTCCACCATCATTCTGTCCAGCGGGCTTTTGTATGAAATGGTGGGTCCTGCCTGCGCAAAGACTTCCATCAAGTTATCCGGTAGCGTTCCGGGAAAGGCGGGTGTTGGGAAGGCTGCTGTGGGAAAGGCTGCCTCCGGGAAGGCTGCTGCAAGCGGCCCCTCTGCCGCTAAAGCAGAAGACGCAGAGCAGCCAACTGTACGTAAAACGGACGCAGCGGTCCAGGAGGAACGTACACTAAAAAAAGCCTCTGACAACAGCAAAGAAACGAATACTGCTGTATCGGCCCGGCAAATCCCTCAAAGACATGCGGTAACCTGAATGATTTAAGATTACTTGGCGCCTGCCCCGGCATTTTTAGGCCAAAAAAGCCAGCTCCGCACATTCGGAGCCGGCTTTTACTTATATTGATTCTTATTTAATTATTCTTACCTAACCAGCAGTGATGTTCCTGTCATTTCCTTAGGCTGCTCCATTCCCATGAGTTCGATAAGGGTAGGCACGATATCGCACAGTGCGCCGCCCTCACGCAGCTTATAGGATGGGTCCGCATTTACCAGGATGAACGGTACCGGGTTGGTGGTATGGGCGGTAAATGGTTCGCCTGTCTCATAGTCCACCAGCTGCTCCGCGTTTCCATGGTCCGCGCAGATGAACATGACGCCGTCCACTTCCTTGACGGCCTCCACCGCACGGCCCACGCAGGCGTCCACGGTCTCAATGGCCTTGATGGCTGCGTCCTCAACTCCGGTATGGCCTACCATGTCAGGGTTGGCAAAATTGATGATGATGACATCGTATCTGCCGGATTTGATGGCTTCCACCAGCTTATCACACACGCCATTAGCGCTCATCTCGGGTTTTAAATCATAGGTGGCAACCTCCTTTGGAGAAGGAACCAGGATGCGGTCCTCACCCTCGTTGGGTTCTTCCACGCCGCCGTTGAAGAAGAAGGTCACATGAGCATATTTCTCTGTCTCCGCAATCCTTACCTGAGTCTTTTTGTGAGCTGCCAGGAACTCGCCAAAGGTATTGGTGATGCTCTCCTTTTTAAATGCAACCAGCTTGTTCTGGATGGTCTCGTCATAATCCGTAAAGCATACATACACCAGGTCCAGTCTTTTCTTCCTCGGGAAGCCGTCAAAGCTGTCGTCGCAGAATGCGCGGGTAATCTCCCTTGCGCGGTCCGGACGGAAGTTGTAGAAAATCACGGAATCCTTGTCCTGGATAGTCGCCACAGGCTTGCCGTCCTTCATGACCACAAAGGGGATGACGAACTCATCCGCCTTATCATTGTCATAGGAAGCCTGAATGCCTGCCGCAGCGCTTTCAGCCTGATTTCCTTCGCCCTTTGTCAGAGCGTTGTAAGCCTGTTCCACGCGGTCCCATCTCTTATCACGGTCCATGGCATAGTAACGTCCCATGACAGAAGCCACCTCGCCTATGCCAATTTCCTTCATCTTTGCTTCCAGCTGCTCCACAAAGCCTTTTCCTGATTCAGGAGGTGTATCGCGGCCATCCAGGAAGCAGTGTACATACACCTTCTTTAAGCCGTTCTTCTTCGCCAGCTCCAGCAGGCCGTAGATGTGGGTGTTGTGGCTGTGTACGCCGCCGTCAGACACCAGTCCAAACATATGAAGGGCAGAATCATGTTTTTTGCAGTTTTCAACTGCTGTGATAAACTCCGGAATCCGGAAAAAGTCCCCGTCCTGAATGGACTTTGTGATTCTGGTCAGTTCCTGGTATACGATACGGCCTGCTCCCATGTTCAGATGTCCTACCTCAGAGTTGCCCATCTGTCCTTCCGGAAGTCCCACTGCCATGCCGCTGGCCTCTCCCTTTACAAAGGGGCACTGGCTCATAAGCTGGTCCATAACCGGGGTCTTGCCCTCGCATACAGCGTTGTGCTCGCAGTTATCATTCAGTCCGTAGCCGTCCAGAATCATTAATACGGTTGGTTTTTTGCTCATTTTTAATCTCCTTCTGTTTTAAATACCCTGCCGCCTTAGGGCGCGTGAATCCCGCGTTGGGACACGCTCCGGTCAGGGGCAGGGCACACATTCCGCTATTACTTGTTGTAATTTACAATCTTGCCAAAGTCAGGCTTTAAGGAGGCGCCGCCTACCAGTCCTCCATCAATATCCGGCTGTGCGAAAAGCTCCGGAGCGGAAGATGCGGATACAGAGCCGCCGTACTGGATACGGATTGCCTCAGCTGTAGCCTCATCGTAAATCTCTCCAATGCATACACGGATAGCTGCGCAAACTTCCTCAGCCTGTTCTGTGGTAGCCACCTTGCCGGTGCCGATTGCCCAGATGGGCTCGTAAGCAATAACTGCAGTCTTAGCCTGGTCAGCTGTCACATTCAGGAACGCAATCTTAATCTGCTGGCGAATCCAGTCAATGGTGATTCCCCGCTCCCTCTGTGTCAGTGTCTCTCCGCAGCAGACAATCGGAGTAATGCCGTGTTCAAAGGCCTTTAACACCTTTTTGTTCACAGTCTCATCTGTCTCCGCGAAATACTCACGTCTCTCGGAATGGCCGATGATTACGTACTTAACGCCGGCGTCTACCAGCATATTGGGGGAAATCTCGCCTGTGTAAGCGCCCTTCTCCTCATAGTACATATTCTCGGCTCCGATACAGATATTGGTTCCCTTGGCCGCTTCCATAGCAGGAATGATGTCAATGGCAGGCACACAGAATACCACGTCCACATCCTCATTCACTACCAATGGCTTTAACTCGTTTACAAGGGCAACTGCCTCTGACGGAGTCATGTTCATCTTCCAGTTGCCTGCTATAATTTTCTTTCTTGACATTGTATTTTACCTCTCCCTTTCACACTGAAATCATTTATGGGAAACCCGAATTAAGCTTTGTTGTCAGCTGCAGCCACGCCTGGCAGTTCCTTGCCCTCCAGGAATTCCAGGGAAGCGCCGCCGCCGGTGGAGATGTGGGTCATCTTATCAGCAAAGCCCAGTCTCTTCACAGCGTTGACAGAGTCGCCGCCGCCGATTACAGTGGTGGCATCTGCCAGGTCAGCAACCGCGCGGCATACCTCCAGTGTGCCTTCTGCGAAGTTGGAGAACTCAAACACGCCCATAGGTCCGTTCCACACAACGGTCTTGGCGCCCTGTAATGCTTCCTTATAAAGCGCGATGGTTTTAGGTCCGATGTCAAATCCTGACCAGCCCGCATCGATCACATCCACTACTTTATGCTCTGTATCGTTGGAGAATTCCTTTCCTTCCACATGGTCAACAGGAAGAAGCAGCTTAACGCCCTTTTCCTCTGCCTTCTTAATCATCTCCAGAGCGTAATCCAGCTTATCTGCCTCGCATAAGGAGTTGCCGATTTCCTGGCCCTGTGCCTTTGCAAAGGTGTAAGCCATACCGCCGCCGATAATCAGGGTGTCAACCTTGTCTAACAGATTGTTGATTACATTAATCTTGTCGGAAACCTTGGCGCCGCCCAGGATGGCCACGAATGGACGAACCGGATTCTCAACTGCCTGCCCTAAGAACTTGATTTCCTTCTCCATCAGGTAGCCTACCACGTTCTCCTTGGTAAATCTGGTAACACCTACATTGGAGCAGTGGGCCCTGTGGGCAGTACCGAATGCATCATTTACGAAAATGCCGTCGCACAGATCAGCCAGTTCTTTTGCATAAGCTTCGCTTGCAGCATCGCCGTCTTTGAATTTGGTCTCCTCACCCCTGTAACGGGTATTCTGAAGGAGCAGTACCTCTCCGTCCTTTAACTCAGCAGCTACCTTCCGGGTCTCAGATCCTGTTACCCTTGGATCGTCCACAAACTTAACCTCTACGCCCAGTCTTTCGCTCAGAGCAGGAGCAACAGGAGCAAGGCTCATCTCCGGAACGGGCTCGCCCTTTGGCTTGCCTAAATGGGAGCACAGGATAACCTTAGCGCCCTGGTCAAGAAGCTTCTTTATGGTTGGGATGGCTCCGTCAATACGGTTATAGTTCTGGATAACGCCTTCCTTTAACGGAACGTTGAAATCGCAGCGTACCAGTACTTTTTTGCCCTGTAAATCTTTTAAATCATCAACTGTTTTCTTGTTTAACATATGTCTTTCCCCTTTCAGAGTCATTGATACATTTGGCGAACAAAGGGCCCGGCCCAAACGACCGGACCCTTCATGAGTCTACTTAAAAATTACTGTCCTGTTGTCACAATTAGCCTAACTCAGCAAAGTACTTGATTGTCCTTACCATCTGGCTTGTGTAGGAGTTCTCATTGTCATACCATGAAACGACCTGTACTTCGTACAGATCATCAGCAATCTGAGCTACCATGGTCTGTGTTGCGTCGAACAGAGAACCAAATCTCATACCGATAATGTCGGAAGATACGATGGCATCTTCGTTGTATCCAAAGGACTCGCTGGCAGCTGCCTTCATAGCTGCGTTGATGTCTTCCTTTGTAACGCCGGCCTTCTTAACAACAGCTGTTAAGATGGTGGTGGAACCGGTTGGTACAGGTACACGCTGCGCGGAACCGATTAACTTGCCGTTCAGCTCTGGAATAACCAGACCGATAGCCTTAGCAGCACCGGTGGAGTTAGGAACGATGTTAGCTGCGCCGGCTCTTGCTCTTCTTAAATCACCTTTTCTGTGTGGTCCGTCCAGAATCATCTGATCGCCTGTGTAAGCGTGGATGGTGGACATGATACCGCTCTGGATAGGAGCGTAATCATTCAGTGCCTTAGCCATAGGAGCTAAGCAGTTTGTTGTACAGGAAGCTGCGGAGATAATCTTGTCGTCAGCTGTCAGTACATTTTCGTTAACGCTGTATACAATAGTAGGAAGGTCATTGCCTGCCGGAGCAGAGATAACAACTTTCTTTGCGCCTGCATCGATGTGTGCCTGAGCTTTGTCCTTAGAGCAGTAGAATCCGGTACACTCCAGAACCACGTCTACGCCGATTTCGCCCCATGGAAGATCAGCAGCCTTTGGCTCCTTGTAGATGGTAATCTTCCTGCCGTCTACAGTAATGGAATCCTCTCCAGCCTCAACAGTGTGCAGACCCTGGCCGTAAACGCCGGCATATCCACCCTGTGCCGTATCATACTTTAACAGATGAGCTAACATCTTAGGATCGGTTAAGTCATTGATAGCTACTACATCGTAACCTTCTGCTCCGAACATCTGACGGAATGCCAGACGTCCAATACGTCCAAATCCATTAATCGCTACTTTTACTGCCATGATTCAATTCCTCCTAGTTTGTTAATAAATATATTTATTGTTAAATATTAATCAACCTCTCTCTATTGTAATCAATTTCTAATGAAATGGCAAGTCCTTTTTTTATTTTTACGGATCTTTGAACTATTTATACGAAGAAAAGACTGGAATCTTGCCATTCGGGTATTTTCTGCTATAATGTTGTTATGAAATGCGATAGAAGCAAAGGAGAGGCTCCAATGATATACGACTGCCATCTGCACACTGAATTTTCCGGTGACTCCAACACCTCCATCAGCCTGCAGATTGAGAAAGCCATAGAACTTGGCATGAAGGAGATGTGCATTACCGACCACCACGACTACGATTCCGGATTCTGCGACTGTGATTTTATCCTGGATATACCCGCCTATCTCACGGCCCTGCGCATGCTCCGGGCAGATTACAGGGACCGTATCCGCATCAACATTGGAATCGAGCTGGGGCTTCAGGAGCATCTTAAAGAATATTTGGAGCACTTTGTAAAGCGTTATGGGGATTCCTTTGATTTCATCATCGGATCCAGCCATTTTGTAAAGAGCATGGACCCATACGATCCGGAATACTGGAACAGGCAGGGCGAGGTGACCGGCTTTGAGGATTTCTTTGAAGCCTCCCTGGCGCGTGTCAGAGACCTGTGCCATACCTTTGATTCCTTTGGCCATCTGGATTACGCGGTGCGCTACGCTCCCCACCAGAACGACTTTTACGACTACCGGCAGCTGAGCCGGTGGATTGACCCGCTCTTAAAGATTCTTATTGAAAACGGCAAATCTCTGGAGTGCAACACAGGCGGTTTTAAGTACGGCCTGGGCCAGCCCAATCCCTGCCGGAAGATTCTCATGCGCTACCGGGAGCTGGGCGGCGAGATGATAACCATTGGATCCGACGCCCATACCCCGGAATATGTGGGTTATGCCTTTGACACCTGCCGCGAACTGCTGCTGGACTGCGGTTATAAATATTTTACCGTGTACCATGGCAGAAAGCCGGAATTCATTCCTCTTTAGCCGGGGAATGGCTGCGAGCGGCGATGATATAGGATTTGCCGCATTTATACCGTTTATGCACCTCATCCCGCGCTTTCTGTTTTCATGGCTGCCTTTACATCCTTCTGGAACCGCTCCCATGCGTCCTCGTGCTCCACATAATACTTAGGACAGAGTTTTTCATTTACATCATAGTGGCGTATGACGTCCCCAGGCGTCAGTTTCAGCTGTCTGCAGAGGAAGGCCGTCAAATCCACCAGGGATTCATAGGTGGCATCATTGAACTTTCCGCTGTCGTCCGGATGGCACACCTCAATGGCAACCGTCGTGTTGTTTAAAGGGGCATTGGCATAGGCAATCTCATTGACAGGAATGCACTGGATAACTTCTCCTTCCAGACCCACTACAAAATGGCTGCTGGCAGACGAACCGCCTTTTTGCGGGTCCTGGTCAGCCAGGCTGTCAAAATAGTCCCTGTTATTCCTGGCCGTGGAGCCGGGATTAGCCACATAGTGTATGACAATCTTATCCACCTTCTGACGCCCCACATCCGGCCTGGAAAATATATTCTTCCTTATGAAATCCTGCTCTACATAATCCGGCACTTCCACTGCCTTCAAATCCACGGTATAGGGCCTCTCCCAGCCCCAGAGGTAATAACCTCCGCCAAGACCGGCGCCTGCGCCCAACACCAGCACCAGCAAAAGCGCCAGGAAGGACACGCCTTTCCCCGAACGGTTACGGCGTTCACCTGAACCTGAATTTCCTGTTTTTTTATTCCTTTGAGACCGTTCAGTCTTCTTTCTGGTGTTCTGGTCCTCCTGCGCCGTTCCGGCAGCAGGCTTTCCGGCCCCCGGTCCCGTATCTCCCATACCGGGCTTTCTTCTGGAAACCCGCTCACGTCCGGGCCTGCCTCCTATGTAAGAATCCCCCACAGGAGGATTCTGCCGGCCAGACGCCGGCCGGCCCGGCTCCAGCGGTACCTGCCGGATATCTTCGTAATCTCTCATCCCATCTATATCGTTAGTCCGTTCCTCTCTCATCCTTTCGTACACCTTTCGTTGATTCATGTTCCACAGATTCTGTCACATGAACAATATAACATTTTTCAGCTTAAAACACAATGGATGTTGCATTTTATGAAACAATCCGTAAAATCATAAAACAGACGCAACTTTATCCCTGCCCCAGACGTCTAACAGTCAGAAGGATATGAAAGGAGGATGCAGGTACATGGGCTTTTACAACCACACGGCGGAAACAGAACGTCTCCTTACGGAAAATTATGAACGCTACTACCGCCTGGCATATAAGCTAATGCGAAACCAAGATGATGCCCTTGATGTAGTCCAGGAAAGCGCCTACCGGGCAATTAAGGACTGCAAAGGGGTCAGAAATAAAGACTACCTGTCCACATGGATTTACCGGATCGTAGTCAACACAAGCCTGGATATGCTGCGCAGGAAAAAGAAAGAAACACCCACAGAAGAAATGCCGGAAACACCCACGGAGGACCATTACCAGGATCTGGACTTGAAACAGATGATAAACCGGCTGGATGACAAAAGCAGGACTGTCATCCTACTGCGGTATTTTGAGGATCTTAAATTAGAAGAGATTGCTGATATAGCAGGTGAAAATCTCAACACAGTAAAGGCCAGGCTATACCGCACCTTAAAAAAGCTAAGGCTGGAACTGGAGCCGGAGCCTTCAGGCGGAAACCAGAACCATTTTTCAGAAAGGAGCCATGCTCATGAAACAGGAAGAAAACAGACAGATGGATAAGCTGAAATCAGATTATGAAAGCATACCGGTTCCAAAGGAAGCAAAGGAACGCATGCTTGCGGGCATTGCCCAGGCAAAAAAAGAACAGAGAGGTGTGATTATCATGAAATTCGCAAAGAAGACTGGCGGGGCCGCTGCCGCTGCCATGATTGCCATTACCGTACTGGCCAACGCCACACCGGCACTTGCCAATGCCATGGAACAGATTCCGGTCATAGGATCCATCGCAAAGGTGGTAACCTTCCGCACCTATGAAGATAAAAAAGATAATTTTGAGGCAGATATCAAGGTTCCCCAAGTGACAATTGAAGGGACCGAGGGCGCCCAGGTACCGGCAAACAAATCCATAGAGGATTATGGCAATGAGCTCATTGCCATGTATGAGGAAGAATTGTCAAAGGACAACGGAGAGGGACACTATGGTCTGGATTCCCGCTATGAAGTGGTGACAGACAACAGCAAATATCTGTGCATCCGCATTGATACCACCCTTACCATGGCCAGCGGTACCCAGTTCGTCAAGGTATTTACCATAGACAAGGCCACCGGAAATGTCATCTCCTTAAAGGACCTGTTCCATGACCGTCCGGAAATGCTGGATGCCATCAGCACCAACATTAAGAGCCAGATGGCGGAACAGATGGCAAAGGATGAGTCCATCATGTACTTCTACCAATCCGATATGCCGGATGAGGATTTCAAGGGACTTACAGGCGATGAGAGCTATTATTTCAATGAAAACGGCGAACTTGTGATTACATTTAACGAATACGAGGTGGCGCCGGGTTACATGGGCGCCGTACAGTTCACCATTCCCGGTTCCGTTACAGGTGCCTTTTAAATCCTGAATCCGGCCATGCATATTTTCCGTCCCCGCCTTCCATACTAATCCTGAGGTGATGAATATGATAGAGCGGGATGAACTTCCCATTGGATTTACCATGGAGCTGGCTATGAATCCTGAAGCCATGAGCCGTTTCTCCGGCCTTACGGAGCCGGAACAGAAACAAGTGGTAAACAGGGCCAGAAACATAAAGAGCCATGAGGATATGCGCAACTACGTGGAAAACATGTTTACGGAAGGATGATGGCACATGGACGGAATACAGATACCAGGAGGGCAGGAGCCCGGCAGACAGGAACCCCTGGAGCTTCCAGGCAGAAACAGCAGCACCTATGGGGATGGAGACATTCCTGAAATTGATTTGCCCGGCGCAGACAGCGCCACCCATGATTTCCCTCAGGAATTTCCTGAAAACCGCATGCAGTCCTGATAAACCAGGGCTGCATTTTTTGCGCGTTTTTAACCCATCCCTTCCCGGGGCTCGAATCATGCCATATATTGTGATATTATTGTTTTTAATACAATATATAGAATCCAGGGTGTAATTATATGGAAATACAGGAGTGGCTGGGAGCTGATAACCAGCTGGGAATCGATATCTGGAAACACAAATACCGTTATCAGGATGAAACCCTTGAACAGTGGCTTGGGCGCGTCAGCGGGGGGAACGCTGCGGTTGCAGAGCTGATACGGGAAAAGAAGGTTCTGGAGGGCGGCTGTAACCTGTATAAAAGCTGCGGCCAGAGCAAATGCCAGTAATCGTCACATAAACGGAGGAGGAGGGATTTGAACCCTCGCGCCGGTGCTGCCGACCTACTGGTGTTCGAAGCCAGACCCTTCAGCCACTTGGGTACTCCTCCAAAAAAATGCCAACTACTGCATTATACACTAAAATCCGTGTTTTGTGTAGTAGTTGGCGTTAATTTTTTTAGACATTTTCAGCATATTTTCAAACTGTCTTAAAAATACCCTCAAATCTCCTTTAACTGGCTGCCGCCTGCATCTCGGTATATTCCGCAGGATTTGGAACAGGTACATCCACGGGCTGGCCGGGATCCGCGATTCCCACATCGCCGTCCAGGCTCACACTGAAGGTCTCCCCCTGCATGGTCATATCCATATCCATCTTGAGGCGCATCTTAATGCAGTCGCCGGCCGGATTCACCACATACTCTCCGCGGATATTGCGAAGCTTCATATCAAGACCGTCCAGCATGCCTGTAAGTCCGGTAGAGCCGAGTACCATCTGCATGTACTCGTTCATCCTGGCATCGTTGATGGTATAGCCGATGACCTTGTTCTCTCCCTCGTCCCACAGGTTAAAGTCTCCGGCCAAATCCTCCGGCACCTCGAAAGCCTTTGACGAAGCCATGGCCTGATTCATCATGTCGCCCATGGCCATGGGGTACTTAATCTTTTGTCCCGGCATATCCATGTAGGTATAGCCGTCCAGATAATACATGGAATAGGTGATAGGCTCACTGTCCGGAATTGTCATACGGCAATATGCCATGTAACGCAGCTGACTGGGGTCCTGCATATGATTCATCTTCATATTCATCTCCAGCCGCATGTCAATGGGACTGATACCTTCATTCTCAAGCAGGCTGCCTGTCATCTTCATCTTGAAATCGTAATAGGCGTTCATATCCGTCATGTTCCGGTTCTTGGCTTCCACCGCCTTGTACAGCTCCAATGCTTCCTGTGACCGGGCCGCATAAGCGGTCATGGGACATAAAAGGGCAGCTCCCAGAACCACTGCCAGCAGACGTTTCATTAATCTCATGTAATCCCTCCTTGTCTTAAACAAACCTTTGGTGTTATATTCATTGTAACGCATCAGGTTTTATTTGTAAATGCGGTAGGATTTACGTTTTCCTTACATTTACAATTTTAACATCATTCATAATATCTATCCGGCACAATTTCCCAATAGGTTTTGTCAATTGGATTTCATGTATCTAACGATATATAATATATCTGCTGTTCAAAGCTGTATTCAAAGCTGTATTAATTATACATAAAGATAAAACATCACGAAGGGGTATGGTATGAAATTTAACTGGAGCTATTTCTTTCAAACACTTCCCTATATTGCGGGCAAGTTGAATGTGACTCTGACCCTGACCATTATCAGTGCCGTTTTCTCGCTTGTCATTGGAATGGTCTTTGCCATCATCAGCTATTACAAAGTAAAGGGTGTGAGCCAGGTTCTAAAAATCTGGATATCCTTTGTCCGCGGTACACCGGTTGCCGCCCAGCTGTTCTTTTTCTATTACGGTCTGGCCAACTTAAGTTCCCTTATTCTTAATATGTCTCCCACCGTGGCTGTTGCGGTCATCATGAGCCTGAACATGGGAGCGTTTGTTTCAGAATCCATCCGCGGGGCATTGATTTCCGTGGATGAGGGGCAGAGGGAAGCAGCCATGGCCTTTGGCATGACAGGCTTTCAAATGACAATCAGAATTGTCATACCCCAGGCAATCCGTGTTGCGCTTCCGCCTCTATTCAATGACCTGATTAATCTTTTCAAAATGTCTTCCCTGGCATTTCTGGTTGGAGTCAGGGACGTGATGGGGGCCGCAAAAATTGAAGGAGCCAACACCTTCCAGTTCTTTGAGTGCTATGCCTGCGTCATGTTGATTTACTGGGTTATAACACTGATTCTCACGGCTTTCCAGAAAGTATTGGAAAAACGGTGCAATGCTATTTTTTAGACCGTTTGCTTATATATTATAATATTCATCAAATGGAGGAAACATATGAAAAACAAAAAAGCAACCGCTCTTATTATCTCGGCAGCCCTGGCAGCTGCTTCCATGGCAGGCTGTTCAGGCCAGAGCCCGGAGCCTGCTGCCTCTGCCAAAGCCACACAGGCAAACCCGTCCGAACATGCAAAGACAGACAATTCCGGCAATGATACAGAACCGGCTGAGAGCCGCACTGTCATAGTAGGGACTGCCGGTACCGGCGAACCCTATTCCATGGTTGACGACCAGGGAAACTGGACAGGAGCTGAAGCTGACCTTTGGGCTGAAATCGAAGCCCGCACCGGATGGACCATCGAGATGAAACAGGTTTCAGATATGGCCTCCCTGTTTGGGGAATTAAACACCGGCCGTGTGGATGTGGCCGCAAACTGCTTTGCCATTACCGAAGCCCGTCTGAAAACATATATTGCATCTGACCCAATCTATGCGGATGCGCAAGTCATCATAGTCCGGCCGGACAGCGAATATAAGACACTGGATGATTTACGCGGACACACCATCGGTGTGACAGCCGGACAGGCTGCCCAGTCAACAGTTGAGAATATGGCTCCTGATTATGATTGGGAAATCGTAACTTATGAGGATTCAAATGCAGGTTTTCAGGATTGTTCCCTTGGACGCATAGACTGTTATGCCAATACAGTTACCAACATCGAAAAAGCAGAAAGGGCCCAGAACCTGGAATTTCGTATGCTGGATCAAAAGCTGTTTGGAAATAACGTAGGCTGGTGGTTTGCTGACACGGAGGAGGGAGCCGGACTCCGCGATGATATCAATGTGGTATTAAAGGAAATGCATGAGGATGGAACCGTTTCTGAAATCATCACTAAATGGTTTTATGAGGATTTATCCCAGCTTATTAGCGACGAGTGGTTAACGGCAACCCACTAAATAACAGCTGAAAATCTGCAGTTGAAGGGAAATAACAGATGGTTACAGTAGAAAATCTGTCCAAAACATTCGGAACCGATACAGAAGTTCTAAAGGACATTAACCTGAATATAAAGAAAAATGAAATAGTGGCCATCCTGGGGCCATCGGGTACCGGAAAATCAACCCTGCTGCGCTGCCTGAACTTTCTGTGTATACCCACCACGGGAATCATTCAGATCGGCAATGCGCGTGTGGACGCAGCCAGGTATACTTCTAAGGAAGTACGGAACCTGCGGCGTCAATCTGCCATGGTATTCCAGGGCTATAATCTATTTAAGAATAAAACAGCTTTGGAAAATGTCATGGAAGCGCTTGTGACCGTTCATAACAGACCAAAGGCTGAAGCAGAGGAAACATCCCTGCGGCTTTTAGAGAAAGTAGGCATGCTGGACCGTAAGGATTTTTACCCGGCCAAGATGTCGGGCGGACAGCAGCAGCGTGTGGCCATTGCCCGGGCCCTGGCGGTCAGTCCGGATGTTCTGCTCTTCGACGAGCCCACTTCCGCCCTGGATCCCGAACTTGTAGGAGAAGTACTGAATACCATTCGCCGGCTGGCCGAAGAGGATTCCACCATGGTCCTGGTCACCCACGAAATCAAATTCGCAAGAAACGTTGCAACCCGCATATTGTTCATGGACAACGGTATGATTGCGGCTGACGGTTCCCCTGAGGAACTCATTGATAACCCTGAAAATCCAAGGCTGCGCCAGTTTTTAAATTTCGTAAGCAAATAAAGTCAACTATACCGGCCTCACTGTCTGTGGGGCCTATTACATTCTATTCCAACTCAGGGAGGAAGCTGATGCTGACCGAACAAATCAAAGAAAAAGCAGAACAATGCAGAGAAGAAATAATCCAATTTCGCCGTGAACTCCACCGCCATCCGGAACTCTCTATGGAGGAGTATGAAACATCCCATAAAATTGCTGAGAAGTTACGCAGTCTGGAAGGGATGGAGGTGATTACAGGGGCTGCCGGCGGTACCGGGGTCGTCGGCATCCTGACAGGAACAAAGGGCGCTGGAAAAACAGTTCTTCTGCGTGCAGATATCGACGCGCTGCCCATAGAAGAAAAAACCGGACTTCCCTTTTCGTCAGAAACACCTGGCATAATGCACGCATGCGGACACGACGGACATGCTGCGTGGCTTTTAGGCAGTGCAATGATTCTGTCAAAGCTGCGCAGCCAGTTTTCCGGTCACGTGAAATTTGTATTCCAGCCCGGTGAGGAAAATGGAATTGGCGGAAGAAAAATGGTTGAGGAAGACCGCATACTGGAAAATCCTGCTGTAGACGCTGTTTTTGCCGCCCATGCATGGCCAGAAGCAGCGGCGGGAGAAATGTGTGTGGCAGAGAGATGTGCCTTTGGATATCCTGGAAGATTTGAAATACAGGTGACAGGGCAAGGCGGTCATGGTTCCTGGCCCCATGAGTGCATAGACCCCATTGCCATAACGAATCAGATTTATTCCGGTTTACAGCAAATCGTATCCCGACGTCTTCCTGAAACAGCGGCAAGGGTGCTGTCTGTCTGTACCATACATTCCGGCCCCCAGAATAAAAGGAACATCATTCCGGACTGCTGTACAATGACAGGTACGTTACGGTCAGACAAGCTGGAAGTCATGGAACAGATGGAAGAAGAAATACAGCGAATTGCCAGGGGAATAGCCGCTGTTAACGGAGCCAGCGCCAGGGTAACCACCGCTCATGGCCGTGCAGTCATCAATTCTCCCGCGGCAGTAAGATTCTGCCTTCAGTCAGCTGCCAGGATATTAGGTGAAGAACATGTCAAACTGGATACCAATCCTCATCTTGGAGGAGAGGATTTCAGTGAATATGTGGCCCGTGTTCCGGGAGCCTATGTATATGCCGGCATTGCAACTGAAAAAAATCAGGGAACGTTTGGACTCCACAGCAGCAGCTTTATGTTGGAGGAATCCGTGATACCCGGGATGGCCGCTGTATTCGCTCAGTTTGCAGTTGATTTTCTGGAAAAAGGAGGGTTTTAGCCCTCCTTCTATTCCCTAATTCAAATCATCGTTTTTCTCATTCTTTTCTGTCCTCACTGCCCAAAATACTGGTTCACCCCAGCCACCAGGCCGTCAGCCAGCGTAGTCAGCGTGGCCGCAGAATGGTCGGAAGCCTTGTCTCCCAGCTCTATATCCACGGACGGCACAGTGGAGAAGGAAGTCTGGGTCAGATCCATGGCCATGGAGCCGCCGGAGAATATCTTGACTCCCGCCCCCTTAAGACCCGCCACCAGGCTTTCGCCAAGGGCATTGTGCTGCTGCCAGTGAGATTTTACGGGTTCCATGTTCCGGTAGGATTCCACATTGGGGACGCTCATGTAAAATGCCCCCTTGTTATTGGTGGTGGAATCCCAATGAAGAGCAATGTGGCAGTCGCTTGCATTATTGGCTATGACAGTCCTGGCTATATTGTCCAACTGGACATCGTCGCTCTCCCGGATCATCAGCACATCATATCCTGCTGCCAGCAGCTTATCCTTCAGTATCTTTGCCATGGACAGCGTCACCTTGCTCTCGGCGGTTCCGTCGGCAAAGGTCATGCCGCCTGACACGGCTGCCGCCAAGGTGGCCCCTGCGCCGGTGGTGCCCCCGGTTACCTTGGGTGTGCCGTCGGGATGACACAGCGTCTTGACAGAAGCTCCGCCCTTGGTTCCATGCCCCGCATTGACGCAGACCGTAATGCCCTTTGGGCTTGCTGCCTCGGAGCGGTACAATACCGCCGCACCCGAATAAATCTTGGAAAACTCCGCGTATTTCCACGAAGGATTCAGGGTTATCTCCCCGCTGTCCACACATGCCCGGGGCGGGGCGGCCGTGGTCTCCGGAACCTGGGTGGTTATATATCCGGATGATATGTAACCCGGCGTTCCATTATAATCAATTCTGGTCCACTGCCCCCCCTTCCCGGTACGCTTTAGTCCGGTTCCGGGACTGGCGTATGTCAGAATGTTGGAATCGTCCCCTGTATCGCAGGCAGAGCGTATGCGTACGCTGCCGCCGTCTGATGATTTCACATAGACAGTGTCTGATACATCCTCAAACTGAGGCATGGGTGCCGTGGTTCGCTCTGTGTCCAGTTTGATGGTCTCGGCCTTACTGCCTTTATCCGCACTGCCTTCTTCCCGCGCAACTGAGGGCTCGCCGGCTGACGGGCTCTCCTGGCCCCAGGACACCTCCCCGCCTTCGGACTGGATTCCGGCCTTCATCTCGCTGCTGGGCCCATAGTTTTCGCACCCGGTCAGACCCATGCCGGCGGCCATGATGCCTGCCAGCCCAATGGCGGCCAGACCATTTACCCGCCGTTTGTTGCGTGCCATTCCGTTGCGTGCCATTCCGTTGCGTTCCGTTCCGTTGCGTTCCATTCTGTCTGTGGGCGCCGCACTGCTTTTACATGCGGCGCTGCTTTCTCTTATCTTCCGTTTCATCTTATTATGGTACCTCCGCCTGCCACATAATCCCCGTCGTAGAATACCACGGCCTGTCCCGGAGTCACGGCCCGGACCGGCTCATGGAAACGGCATTCCACCATATCATACCCGATTTCACGGATGGTACAGGGACTTCCTTTGTGGCTGTATCTGATTTTGGCCAAGACATCCATGGGCTTTCCATGAAGCCCGTCAACTGCCATCCAGTTCAGTTTATCGCAGCGGAGCACATTTGTAAATACATCCTGGTTGTCACCGATGACAACTTCATTTGTTTCAGGGCGTATTTCCACCACGAAAACAGGGCGGCCCATGGAAAGGTTCAGCCCCTTTCTCTGGCCCACCGTATAGTGGGTAATGCCCCTATGACGGCCCAGGACATTGCCGTCCAGGTCCACGAAGTTTCCCGGCGGCAGCTCCCTGCCCGTGTATTCCTCAATAAATGACGCGTAATCGTGGTCCGGGATAAAGCATATCTCCTGGCTGTCCGGTTTATGTGCCACCGGAAGTCCCAGGCGCTCTGCCATGTCCCGTATCTCCTCCTTATGGTAGCTTCCCACAGGCATCAGGGTATGGGACAGCTGTTCCTGGGTCAGGTTGTAGAGAGCGTATGTCTGATCCTTTGCGGCGGTCACCGAGGTCTTCAGGGAATAACGCCCTCCCGGCAGGCTGTCTATCTGCGCATAATGACCTGTGGCAATGTAATCCGCCCCGATGGCCATGCTCCGCCTGAGCAGTGACTCCCACTTCACGTGGCGGTTGCAGGCAATACACGGGTTGGGCGTCCTTCCCTCCACGTACTCACCCGCAAAATAATCCATCACGTTTTTACGGAACTCTTCCTTGAAATTCATGACATAATAAGGGATACCCAGATCCATGGCAACCCTTCTGGCGTCATCCACCGCGCTTAGACCGCAGCATCCGCCCTCTGCCTCCTGAACCTCAGCATCCTCGTCCTGCCAAATCTGCATGGTCACGCCAATCACATCGTAACCCTGTTCCTTTAACAGCCAGGCTGCCACGGAGGAGTCAACTCCTCCTGACATGCCTACTACTACCTTCCTGCTCAATAGTTCTCCTCTTCTTCCTCTTCTTCAATATTATCCTTGGGTTTTTCCAAGCCCTCAATGGTAATACCGTTTTTCTGTGCATAATCCCAGAGAGCTGCATGGATTGCTTCCTCTGCCAACAGAGAACAGTGTACCTTAACAGGCGGCAGTCCGTCAAGTGCTTCCATGACTGCTTTATTGGTAACGGCCATGGCCTCCTGGACCGTCTTTCCCTTTACCAGCTCCGTGGCCATGCTGCTGGTCGCCACGGCAGCGCCGCAGCCAAAGGTTTTGAACTTCACGTCACGGATAATCTGGTTCTCATCAATATCCAGGTAAATCCGCATAATATCGCCGCATTTGGGATTTCCCACTGTCCCCATTCCGCTGGGGTTCTCTATCTCACCCACATTTCTGGGGTGCTCAAAATGGTCCATTACTTTTTCTGTGTACATCTATATTCCTCCTGAATCGTTCCAAGTTTATCTTTCATACAGGCTTTTCCCCGCATATTATTTTTTCCCACCGTCATTGTGCTTTATATAATCCTCATACAAAGGCGACATGCCGCGCAGGTATCCCACGATATCCTTAATCTGCTCCGTCACGTAATCCATCTCTTCCTTTGTGTTCTCCCCGCTTAAGGTAAGACGGAGAGAGCCGTGGGCAATCTCATGAGGCAGCCCGATGGCCAAAAGCACATGGGATGGGTCCAGTGACCCTGAAGTGCAGGCTGAACCGCTGGATCCGCAGATGCCCGCCATATCCAGTTTGATGAGAAGGGATTCACCTTCAATAAACTGGAAAGCAAAATTCACATTGCCCGGAAGGCGGCTGGTACGTGAGCCGTTAATCCTGGTAAAGGGCACCTCGTCCATGACCCGCTTCATCAGATAATCCCGCAGTTTCGTTTCCCTGGCAGCCCGTTCCTCCATGTTGGCCATGGCCAGCTCCACTGCCTTGCCGTATCCCACTATGCCGGGCACATTCTCTGTTCCGGCACGGCGCTTGCGCTCCTGGGCGCCTCCGTGGATGAAGGAACGAATCTTAACACCTGTGCGGATATAGAGAAATCCAATTCCCTTGGGCCCGTTCAGCTTATGTCCGCTGGAACTGAGCATGTCAATATTGTACTCATCCACATCAATGGGCACATGGGCAAATGCCTGTACCGCATCGGTGTGGAACAAAATCCCGTGTTCCCTGGCAATGGCCCCAATCTCCTTGATGGGCTCGATGGTGCCGATCTCATTATTGGCAAACATCACTGATATGAGGATGGTGTCCGGCCGAATGGCCCTCTTAAGCTCATCCAGCTTAACCACTCCATTTTCATCCACATCCAGATATGTGACCTCATATCCCCTTTTCTCCAGGTACTGGCAGGTATGAAGGATGGCATGGTGTTCAATCTTGGTGGTGATAATGTGTTTCCCTTTATTTCCATAGGCCTCTGCCGTGGCCACCAGGGCCCAGTTATCGGCCTCGCTGCCTCCGGCCGTAAAATATATCTCATTGGTCTTTGCACCCAGGGACCGGGCAATGGTCTCTCTTGCATGGTTTACGGCCTTTTTACTCTCAGTGGAGAAGTCGTAGACCGAGGAGGGGTTGCCGTAATACTCCGTAAAGTATGGAAGCATGGACTCCACCACCTCCGGCCTGGTCTTTGTGGTGGCCGCATTATCCAGATAAATCAATTGCTTCATAATCAAAATCCGCCTTTCTGTAGTCCTAAAGTTAAAAGCTTCATCTACGCTTTTTACTATACCATAGTATTCCTACAATTTCAATAGGAATACTTGCTATATGGTACTACTGTTATTATATGAAGTATGGTGCGCTTAAACAATAATGAATCGGATGATTCAAGCCTGAAGGGACAGTAAAGGGGATGATGATGCCACTGCTTTTTACAAATCCGGCTTGAGAAAGACAATTAAACACTCCTGTCAGATATAATACGTTCATACAATAAAAGGGCAGACGAATCATACCATAAATTCGTTCTGCCGCGTCCTGCATCCTTAATACCTGCTCACAATATGGCTTTAAGAAGCTGTAATCCTAGCTCATAAGGTCTTCCTGCCGTATTGAGACTAGCCATTATGGGTAGTCTTTTTTTTGGTTATAATAATCAAGCCTGCTTTCAGTCAAGGCCGCACCGCGATTTATATACCTTATCCCCTGCGAATCACAAATCCATACTCAATATCCTCATCTGCCGGTACACGGTAAGCCGGTTCCACATCCGACCCCCAGCTGTCAATGCCTCCCACGCCCCGCATGGCGCCCAGAACGGAGACCACGGTCCGGCGCGGAGCGGGAAGCTCCTCCCGGTGAAGAGCGCTCTCCAGTTCCTGGGGCGTATATGGGATGGCCGAAAAATGAAACGGCCTTTCTTCCATGGCAATCTCCAGGCAGCGGCTCCTTCCGCCGTCCATGCCGGATTCACCCGCAAACGCTGTGGCTGCGCCCGCCGGTCCATACAGCTTAACCCAGTGAGTATCCATATGGCATCCATACTCCTGAGGCACCAGATAATCCGGTTTCTCAATGGGGCTTTCCCAGATGCCAAAGGCCCCGCCCTTTTTCCGATCAGGATATGTTTCGCCGCTTCGCCCCTGCCACCTGACATTGTCCGCCACAAAGGGCACGGTGAAACGCAGGCCGAACAGAGGCAGCTGGGGCAGCCCTTTCTGTCCTCGGTAATGGCAGCGCACTTGGACAGTCCCCGCGGCATCCACTGTATAGCTCACACTCACCTGGGTCTCCGGTACTGTGCAGGCTGCATAATCATATGTAATACGCACCTGGCACCTGCTCTCCTGGGTGTGCCATCCCGTGCACCTGATAAACTGGTCGGCGCCGCACCAGACAGCGCTCTTTACAGGGAATCCGTTTCCCTTGTCATTCTCCGTAGAAGCCCTCCAGAAGGCAGGCATCCCAGGGCGGTATATCCACTCCAGTCCATCGTATACCAGGGAGACCATACCGTGTTCCGAGTAAGAAAAAATCACATGGAAGCCCGCGCCCTTTACACCAAGGGTAACGTCGCCGTGGATTACGGTGAAATCTTGTTCCGCCGCAAAGTCTTGCGCTGTTGTCTCTGTCTGCCCTGCATCCCAGCTCCCTGTCTGTTCCAGTGCCAGTGCTTCAGCCTCCCTGTTCTCCCGGTCAAATGCCTCCCGTTCCTCTTTGGTGCTGTACCAATAGCGCACCTCCTGCATGGCAGGCTTCTCTGCGCGGTCCGCGAATACAATTCCGTTGCCGCTGAAGGCATAGTCCGTGGGCCGGTCCCCGAAATCGCCGCCGTATCCCAGCACTTCCCTGCCATCCACATCTCTCCGGTATATGGCCTGGTCAATGTAATCCCATATGAAACCGCCCTGATACATGGGGAACTCATCCAGAAGGCTGATATAGCTCTCCATACCGCCTATGGAATTGCCCATGTCATGCATGTACTCGCAAAGGAGATACGGCTTTTGGGGGTCATGCTCCAGATAATCCCTCACCTCCCGGGGCGGAGCGTACATGCGGCTCTCCACATCGCTGATTTCATTGAATTCCCTGTTCCAGTACACGCCTTCGTAGTGCACCAGTCTGGACGGATCCTTTTCATGAAAATACCGGCTAATGGCCAGGATACAGGTTCCTGCATAGGATTCATTTCCGCAGGACCACCACAGTATGCAGGGGTGGTTCTTATCCCGTTCCAGCATGGATACGGCCCTGTCCACCACGCAGTCCTCCCACTCCGGCAGGCTTCCCGGCACATTCCAGGACGGCTCGCACTGCCCCATCTTCTGCCAGGAGCCGTGGCTCTCCAGGTTCGTCTCATCCATGACATAAATGCCGTTCTCATCACAGAGACGGTACCACAGGCTCTGGTTGGGATAGTGGCTGGTGCGCACCGCGTTGATATGGCTGCGCTTCAGGATTTCTATATCCTTTCTCATATCCTCTTCCGTGATAGACCGTCCCGTCCTGGGGTTCCACTCATGGCGGTTTACACCGTTGACAATGATGCGCTCCCCGTTGAGAAGCATAATTTTGTCCTTTATCTCAAAACGGCGGAACCCAATGTCCATGGGAATCATTTCCACCACATTTCCCCCCGAATCCCGAAGGGTAAGAAAGAGGCGGTACATATAAGGATCCCTGGACGACCATGGCCTGACTCCGGGTATCTCAGCGTATGCATGGCCCCTTGAGGCATCTTCCTCCACACTGCCGCCTGCCGCCCTCTTCCCGTCCCGGTCAGACAACACCCATTCCAGTTGAAAGCCGTTTTCACCTGTCTCCGCATGGGATATCTTCATGTCCAGGGAAAATACTCCGGTACTGTAATCCTCCTTAAGCCCTGCCCGGGCCCACACGTCCTCCACATGGATCCTGGGCTTGGCATACAGGAATACGTCCCTGAAAATGCCGGAGAACCGGAAAAAGTCCTGGTCCTCCAGCCAGGCAGCCGAGCTTCGCTTATATACCTCCACGCAGAGACGGTTGCCCTTTTCCCGGATATATGGAGTCAGGTCAAAATCAGAGGGCGTAAAGGTATCCTCGGCATACCCCACAAACTGACCGTTCAGCCACACATAGAACGCTTCCTCCACACCCTGGAAGGAGATGCATACCCGCTTTTCCTTTAACCCGTCCGCCAGGTCAAACTCCGTCACATAGCTTCCCACCGGATTATACTCCCAGTCAATATGGGGCGGACGCAGCTGCACATGGCCCTCCCATGGGTACATGGTATTGATGTAGTGGATTTTGTCATAGCCCTGCATTTCCATATGTCCGGGTACCTGAATCAGATCCCATTTCCCGGTGTCATACCCCTCTTTAAAGAAATCCGCGGGGCGATCTCCCGGACAACGGCTCCAGGCAAACCGCCAGGCGCCGTTTAAGCTCTGCAAAAATCCGCTTTCGCCGGCCTCCATCTCAGCCTCTGAACCGTAATACATATGGTCCGAATGTGCGTCCAGCCGGTTTATCCTGAAAATCCGTGGATCCTCCAGCCATTTAAGTTCTGCTTTCATGGGTCTAGTCCTCCTGTCATAAATCAAATTTTACTCCTTAACAGCCCCGGCCGCAATCCCTGCCAGGATGTATCTCTGGAAAAATAAGTAAATCAAGATGGTTGGCAGCATGACTATGATGATGCCCGCCGCCAGACTCTGCCAGGAACCGTGCTGGGCATTGGCATAATCCATCAGGAAGGTGGTCAGGGTACGCAGCTTGTTCTTGGGCATGTACAGGTAAGGAATGTACATGTCGTTGATGATGTTGATGGCCTTGATGATCACCACGGTAGCGGTGGCTGGCGCCAGCAGAGGGAAAATGATCCTGGTAAACAGTCCGAAGTAGCCGCAGCCGTCAAGCAGCGCGCTCTCATCCAGGGAAACGGGCAGCGTGGATATGAACTGTCTGTATATGTACAGCTGCATCAAATCCGAGGCCACGTATATGATGATGGGCGCCCCAAGGGTATTGTATAAATTCAGGCTGTTGATGACCTTAAAACGGGCAATCTCAGTCACGAAGCTGGGAATCAGCATACCGATAAAGAACAGGACAACGATGGCGCCCTTAAAACGGAACTGAAAACGTTCAATGATAAACGCAGTAATGGTTCCGAACATTACATTGAAGAATATGCTCACCACCAGGATGATGCCCGTGTTCTTAAAACCGATCAGCATATATTTGTTACTCAGGACCTTTTGAAAATTTTCCAGGGTAAATCTGCTTTGGGGCGGAAGCAGCAGCGGCGAAATCTTAACCATGTCCGCCTTTGTCTTAAAGGAAGCAAAGAGCACCAGGATAATAGGGGCCAGGACCACTGCCACCATCAGCATGCAGATCAGCTGTTTCACCAGCTGGATTGTCACACGTTTTGCCATGATTACTTACCTCCTTTCAACACGATTCCATGGATTATCTTATTCTGCACAAGGTAAATCACCAGAATCATCACCATGATTGCCACCGCCATGGTGGATGCCAGGCCGAAATTACTGTAAGAAAACGCGGTCTCAATGGTGTACAGGGTGAAGGTGGATGACGCGTAGCCCGGGCCGCCGGAGGTCATAACAAATGGGATGTCAAATACCTGGAGGGATCCCCTGATATTGTCAAACAGGACAAAATCCACCATCAGCATAATAGCGGGAATCTGGATAAACTTAAACATCTGCCACGCGTTGGCCCCGTCTACTCTGGCTGCCTCCTGTACATCCTGGGGAAGGGACTGAAGGGCTGCCATGAACAGAATCACATGATAGCCGGAAAACCGCCACAGAGACACGAAGGACAGCACAAAATTCACAATCCCGGGGGCGGACAGCCATCCTTTACCGGACAGCATTCCCATATGAAGGGCCTTTAAAATCGCGTCAAACGCACCGTTGACCGGTGAAAAGAAATAAGAAAAAGCATAGGAAATCGCAACACCGTTGATGATATACGGCATAAATACCATGGTTTTGTAGAACTTGGCGGCCTTTAACCTGGAAGTAAGCAGGACCGCAAATGCCAGCTCCACCGGTATCATGCACAGGTGTACCACAAAGTACACCGCATTATTCCTAAGTGACTGCCACAGATCCACATTGTGGAACATGGACTTATAGTTATCAAACCAGATAAAATCACTGGACGGCGAGATTCCGTCCCAATTGGTAAAGCTCATCTTGAACAGGTCGATGGCCGGAAACACCACAAAGCAGATTAACAGCACCGTGGGGATAATCAGGGCTGCAATGATAAAATTTCTTTTCTTTCTTGCCAGGGAACTCACAGTTTTTTTCCTCCTCGTTATGAACACTTAGTGGCTCATTTAATAGAGGATGCAGCAGACACGATTCAGAGCGCTTCACCGCTCCAGGTCTCATATTACCGCATCCTCTGCTGTCATGTATTCAAATCAGTTTTCCGGTTTTACCGGATTCCCAGCTTCTGCCTTGCGGCAGCCCACTTGGTGTTCAGCTCGTCAAGCCTTGCTGTGAGGTCAAAGCCCTTTGTGAACATTTCAGCGCCCAGCTTCTTATAATCAAAGGCAGTTTCATTCTGGATGGCCTGGAAGTCATCGCCGCCTCCATCATACATGACTAATTCCATATCCGGCTGTGCCGCGTCCGCTTCTGCCAGAACAGGGTCCTTCTCCTTGGGGAAATTGGTCATGGAGGAGGCGCTGGTCACGAAATTAATGTATCCCGGATACCATGCGTCGCTGTAGAACCATTCCACAAACGCCTTTGCCGCTTCCGGATTCTTGCTGTGGGTGGTAATTCCCATGAAGGAGTCGCCCTGTACAATTACCCGGAATGGACCGCTCTCCGTATTCCTGGCGGGAAGGTAGAATGTTCCCAGCTGTGAGTAGTCGTCCGTACCATTCTGAATGTTCTGCAGTCCCCAGTCTCCCAGCGCCGTGATGGCTGCCTGCTTCTGGGCAAACAGAGCCGTGGCCTGGTCGCTGCCAAGGCCCAGCGGGTCCTTTCCGAACACGCCCGAGGTGAACAGATCATATGCCTTCTGGTATGCCTTTGCGATATCCGTATCCGCCGCAAAGGGAGCGTCGGTCTTAGCCATGTCATTCCAGTTCTGGCCGTTGCCGCCTTCCAGGGCAGGCATGAACTCCATGAACGGGTAATCCGGCCACTCATCCTTTGCACCCAGTGCAATGGCCATGAAATCAGGATTATCCTTGCCGTAGTAATCCTGAAGTGTCTTGGATACTTCTTTTAACTGGTCCCAGGTAGTGGGCACTTCCACTCCTGCTTCCTCAAACATATCTTTCCAGTAATATACATATTCATAACCGGCTGTCATGGGAATGCCCAGTATCTTGCCGTCCAGAGCATAGCCTGCCGCCAGTTCATTGTTTTTAGTGGCGTCCAGGCCGGAGAGGTCAATGAGATAGTCCTTAAAACGGGACAGGGTAAATGGCTTGTTGAACATCACATCCGGCAGCTGGTTGGCAGAAGCGCGCATCTTCATGGCGTTCCAATACTCGGAGTCATCCTTGATTTTCTCCACCTCGATGTTGACGTTGGGATATGTCTCCTGGAATTTTCCGGCCATATCGTTCTGGTCAATGTAATCCATCAGATTGTTGTCCCAGATGGCAAATACCAGATCGCCTTTCAGCTCCTCATTCACTTCCGTGTTGGAAGCCGCCGCTGTTGTCTCTTCCTTCTCTGACTCTGCCTGGGCCTCGATATTGGCCGGCGCCGCAGTGGATGCAGACGTCCCGTCCTCAGGAGCGCATCCGTACAGGCTTCCTGCCGCCAGGGCCGCGCACATGGTCAAAACCGCTAATTTCTTTCTCATAAAAACGTCCTCCCTTTCTTGTTCCTTATTGATTCTATCCACATTTTATCAGTTAAGGTGGAACTTTTCTATGAAAAATGGTTGGATTTCTTGATGTTTTGTCAGATGTTGGGCGGGTCTGTTCCTTGGGCTTAACGGGAATTTGGCTTAACGTGGATTGCGTTTATAGTCGCTGGGACTGATGGAATAGGCTTTCTTGAACATGCGGTTGAAATGCTCTACATTGCGGTAACCTACGCGGTCGCTGATTTCGTACATCTTCAGGTCCGTGGTGTCCATAAGCCGCTTGGCTCTCTCCAGGCGGATGCTTGTCAGGTAGGCGCTGAAGGTCATGCCTGTTTCTTTGGTGAATTTGGTGCTTAGGTATTTTTCGTTGAGACCCACGTAGTCAGCCGCGCTCTTTAGGGTCATGTCCGGGCTGGCATAGTTGTCCGCCATAAAACGGCGGGCTCTTTGGATGACATCCTCCTGCCTGTCCTCCCGGCAGTTTTCCAGATAATCGGATACCCAGCGCAGATAGTTGTTCATCCACAGCTCCAGCTCCTTTACCCGTCCCAGACGGGACAGCTTTTCAAAGTAATTGACACGTTCGGGGAAAAGGGCGGAGAATTCCGTTTCGTGGAGATGAAACTGGTCCGCAAGCTGGCAGAGGATGTGCAGGCACTCCTCCACGGCCTCCTCCATGGACAGGTTGTTTAACAGTGACAAAAGGAGCTCCTTTTCCCGGATGGCCGCTACCTCGTCTCCTGAAAACAGGGCGGTCATGAAGGGCTGGCACTCTTCTTTTTTGCGGTCCATGGCACTCAGGCGCGCTTCAAAGTCCCAGGCCGTGCATACGGCGTATTCCCCGGACAGAGCGCACCATTTCAGCAGACGGATGGCCTGGCCCAGTATATCGTCGATTTTGCTGTAATCCGCTATACTGCTGATGGCGGCGGCTGTCTCCAGATTCATGTAGTCATGCCATACTTTTTGTATCTGGCGGGCAAGTGACTCAATGGACGAAGGATATCTGGCCGGGTCAGTTATCCTGTAATGGAGGAGGTATTGGGACGGATAGACCTTGCGGATCCCCGCCCTGGCGGCCATGCGGGGTATCTGCCTGGCAAGCTCAAGCATTGGCTTTGCCATATCTTCCTCCAGGTTGTCCGCAAAGCGCACGGACTGGCGCTTAAAGTCCGCCACCTCGAACAGGACGAGGCCGTAAAGGCCGTCTTTTGGCAATTCTATCCCTCCGGGAGACACGGCGGGAATGGCTGGCTCTGATTCCCTGAAATACTGACGGTTCAGCTTCTCCAGAATACCGCCGACCATCCGGGCGCTCAGGTCGCTTTTCAGAAGGTAGTCATACACCCCCAGGCGGAAAGCTTCGCGCACCAGCTCAAATTCATTGTACCCGGAAAGCACGATGGTCACCGGCAGAAGGTTTTCCTCTTTCAGCCGTCTGATAAGGCCCAAACCGTCCAGGCCGGGCATCTTCATATCTGTTATCAAAAGCTCTACCGGGTGGTTTTTGATGTATTCCAATGCCTGGAGGCCGTCCAGGCAGTCCTTTACAAGTGTGTATCCCCAGGACTCCCAGTCTGTCAGGGAGCGCAGCGTTACTCTTACTATACTCTCATCGTCAACAATCAGTACCCTTTTCATTTTATTCCTTCCCCGTGTGTAAATAACCCTGTCTGCCGTGCCTTTTAGTTCGTGATCGGTATTGTGAGAATTGTTTTTGTATATTTGCCGGGCAGGCTCTCCATCCTGATTCCGTACCGGTCACCGAAGTTCAGCTTCAGCCTGCTCAGGACATTCTCCACTCCTATGCTGGTATTATCTCCTTCCGCCCTCTCCCTGGGGGTTAAAAGCTGCCTGATTTCTTCTTCCGTCATTCCCCGGCCGTCGTCCTCCACGGTAAAGATAAGGCTGTCGCCGGACGCCTTAAGGCTCACGGTGAGATGGCCGATGTCGTCTTCCTTTTCCGCCAGTCCGTGGACAATGGAGTTTTCCACAATAGGCTGGAGGATCAGACGGGGCACCTTGTAGTCCATACAGGTTTCGTCTATGCTGTAATCCACCTCAAAACCATCGGAATAGCGTATTTTCATCAGATAAATATAGCTGTCCAGCACATCCAGCTCCTCCCGGACCGTATAGAAGCTGATGCTTCCCCTAAAGGAGCAGGACAGGATTTTGATGAGGGCTTCCGCCATTTTGCGGATGCCGTCAAACCTTGATACCTGGGCCATAAAACGGATGGAGTTCAGGGTGTTTACAAGAAAATGGGGATTGATCTGGGACTGCAGGGCGCGGACCTCCGCCTGATGCTTCTTTTGCTGTACCTGTTCATTTTCCTCAATGGACGCTCTCAGCTCCCGCACCATGCGGTTAAAGGAGTGTATCATGGTCCGGATCTCGCTCTGTCCTGCCGGCTCCACATGTACCGTAAGATTCCCCTCTTCCATCTCCTTCATGCCCTCCACCACCGTGTGGAGCGGGGTGATAATCTGGCCCAGGAAGTAGCGTGAAAACAGGTAGAACAGCAGAAAGAGAAGGCTGATGACCAGGATGGAGGCCAGCGTCACCTGGTTATAGCTGGCTGTCAGTCTGGCTGTGCTTACACATGATACTATCTTCCAGCCGTTTTCCTCTACCTCCGACACCACCATGGTGTATCCCCGGCGGTGTCCGTTTTCCTGGGCGTCCAGGGCGGTTTTGTAGACCCCCGCCTCCCTTGAGACCAGGCCCTCCAGCAGCCGGCCGGCCTCCGGATACCTGTCCCCGGCAAAAATAAGGTTTCCTCCGCTGTCCAGGATAAAGGTGGTCCCCAGCTGTTCATCCCGGTTGAATCCGCGGATGATTTCTCCCACATGGGTAACAGAAAGCAGGCTGACCATCTCCATTTTCCCGGACCGGTCCGCCTGATAGTCGGGTGAGAAGGCGGCTGCCAGCACAAACTCACCGCTCTTAAGACGCGAATATGTAAGGTTCTGTCTGGAAGTGTCAAATGCTCCCACACTGACCACGTTGGGCTTTGCAAGGGCCTGTCGGTACCAGGCTTCCTGCTCCATGGCCTCCTTTGGAATCCGAACCTCATCCTTTAAATATACGGTACCCCCGTCTTTTAAATAGAACATGGCTGATATGGTATCCTGGGACGGCACCATAGCCACCCGGAACACCTGGCTCAAACGGTTTCTCATATCATAGCGCTGCTGCCAGTCGCCTGCGTCCATGCCGGACGCCAGCTCCATGAGTTCCCCGCCGTTCACGTACACCAGGTGAGACAGCTGGAGGGATACATCCCGTATGGCCTTGGACAGGCTGCTCTCAATGCCGGCCTGGGCGTTGCGTATATTGGCAATGGCTGACCGTTCCATGATATAGCGGGTCAACGTCAGGGAGATAACCGACACCAGCAGAATGGGAATCACTATCATAAGAAGGAAGCTCCTGTAGTATACGGTTTTTAAGGAAAAACGCTTGTCAAACAGCATGTCCCACCTCCGGGAGAAATACAATAAAGCTCTGTCCATTTTTTTATAGCATATGGGCCGCCAAATAGCAAGCAGAACAGGACCGGAGGAATATCCGAGACATATTTCTTAAGGGTACTTTAAAGTACCCCGGCGGTAAACGCAAACAGAATCTGTGAAAGACGGATGGGCCAAACGCGGTTACAGCAATGACCTCAGCCGCCCCGGTTCCACCGTTTTGCCGTCCAATGGGTTCTACATCCTGGAATTTATCATATATTTTAAATAATTCCCATCTCCAGGAGCGTTTATGAATCACTCATTGACCGCATCCTCCCCTGTATCCAAGCGTCTGTCACCCAGGAAAATGGCCTTCATCACCGGAACCTTACTCCTGACCTCCACCGGATTCATATGCAGGATACTGGGATTCTTCTACCGAATCTTCATGTCCAGGACCATCGGCGCCGAGGGACTGGGTATTTACAATATGGTGCACCCCATATTCAGCATTTGTTTCGCTGTCTGCGCAGGCTCCATCCAGACCGCCCTGTCGCAGTACGTGGCTGCCAACCAAACCAGGGGCAGAGCTGTATTCAGGACGGGTCTGGTTATTGCCATGGGCATGTCCTTCCTTCTGGCCTGGGGCATCTATGGAAATGCCGGTTTCCTGGCAGAAAAGCTTCTGCTGGAGCCCAGATGCGCCCCCTATCTGCCGGTGATGGCTGTGTCCGTTCCCTTCGCGGCCCTCCACGCCTGTATCAACGGTTACTACTACGGCATGCAGAAAGCCCGTGTCCCGGCCTTTTCCCAGGTGGCGGAGCAGGTCATACGCATGGGTGCCGTGTTCCTCATTGCCAGCATCTGGCTGGAATCAGGCCGCCAGATCACCGTAAGCCTGGCTGTATACGGGCACCTGATTGGCGAGATGGCATCTGCCATGTTCACCGTGTTCTGTCTCGGATTCTTTCCGCCCTGCAAAGACGGGGACTCCCGCCGCGCTCCTGCCATCCCCCTTTCCTTTGGCGCCACCGCGGCTCCCCTTATGGCCCTAGCCCTTCCTCTTATGGGAAACCGGCTGATTTTAAATGTACTGGGAAGCGCGGAAGCCATATGGATTCCCAACAAGCTGATGAGCTCCGGCCTTACCAACTCCGAGGCCCTGTCCGTATACGGCGTCCTGACCAGCATGGCCCTGCCGTTCATTCTGTTTCCCTCCGCCATCACCAACTCCATGGCCGTGCTCCTGCTGCCCACGGTGGCGGAAGCCCAGGCCGACGGCAACGAGGCCCGTATTTCCTCCATGATATCCATGTCCCTGCGATACAGCTGCTATATGGGCGTGCTGTGCATCGGCATATTCACCATTTTTGGGAACCAGCTGGGCGTCAGCGTATTCCACGACCAAAACGCGGGTACATATATCACCATCCTGTCATGGCTGTGTCCCTTCATGTACCTGGCCACTACTATGGGCAGCATCTTAAACGGCCTCGGCAGGACTTCATCCACCTTTTTCCAGAATGTGACTGCCATGGTCATACGGCTGGCGTTTGTGCTCTTTGCCATTCCCAGATACGGAATTCTGGGATACCTGTGGGGCATGCTGGTCAGTGAACTGGCTCTGGCCCTCATGAGCTTTCTTGCGGTGAAGCGTCTGGTACCCTTTTGCTGGGATACCATCAACATGATAGTTAAGCCTGTACTCCTTCTGCTGGTCTCCATCGGCGTGTACCTGGCATTTTCACAGGCCTGCGTCTGGCTTAAAGAGCTTCCCCTCTTTATCATGACAACGGTGCAGATTCTGTTCCTGAGCTTCAGCTACATGGGACTTCTGCTCCTGTTCCACAAAAAGCGGCCCCTGCCTTAGAGCCAGGGACCGCTTTTTCCATCGCAAGCAGTATCTTTTTTCAACGTTCTTCTCACGTGTTATATTTTTCCACATAATAGCTGAGGATGTCCGTCAATATATAAGACTCATATATCTCGAATACCGTCTCATTATCATGATACAGACAGAAGGAGGTGGCGTTGATTCTGAGCAAAGGCTGATTTTCCTCCGTCTCCAGATATCCGTAGATTTCGCTGCTCCCCACCGTGGCGTTTAAAACTTGCCGCGCCTTTGTGAAGGAGAGCTGGTAAAAGGATTTCAGCACCTCATACAGGGAGTTGCGGTTGAAGTCAAATAACTCCAGCTTGGGAAACAGCTTCTTTGGAAGGATGGAGGTATTGATACAGTAGGGCCTGCCGTCCGCATAATAAATGCTCTTGATGACGTAGACCTCCTCCCTCTCCTTTAAGCCCATCCTGCGCCTTATGTCCGCGTCGGCTTCCTCCGCCTTCAGGGACAGCAGCCTTTTGGACGGCGTCTTTCCCTGGTGGAGGATGGCTTCGGTAAAGCTGTAGATGCGTGACAGTCCCTCCGACGCATGGTCCCTGACAAAGCTTCCTTTTCCCCTGATTCGGTAGAGCAGTCCCTCATGAACCAGCTCATCTATGGCCTTTCTGACTGTAATCCTGCTCACCCCATAGGATGCGCACAGCTCATTTTCCGATGGAATGACCTGGTTGGGCCTGTATTCCATGCTCTCGATTTTATGTATGATATCCTGCCTGATCTGCTCATACTTGGCTAATTTCTCTCTCATAATAACCTCAATCCGCACTTTTTCTGTTTTTATCATTATATACTGAGAGAGACATTCTTTCAACTTATTGAGAGAGAAAAGGGGTTACTTCGCTGTTTTCTGCGATATTTTCCTCCAGTTCATATACCCATAGAGGGAATTCAGCAGATTCACTGTCTTCATCACAATGATGAGCAGGGCCGTGGTGTCCCCTGATACAAACACCATAATCCACATGATAATGGACAGAGCGTTGACAATAACCCACATAAGCCACTGCTCAGAATAACGGAGCAGATAGAGCATACTGGCTATAACGGAAACCACGGTGGTCAGTGAATCCATAAATACAAAGGAACCTCCCATGTATTTTAACAGTTCTGAATATCCCCATACTCCCACGGCCGTGGCCGCCGCCACCCCTGCCATAAGCTTAGGCGTCATGGTGCGGAACCGGACCTCGCCGTCGCTGGTTGCGTTCCTATTCCACAGATAGATGGCCGCGGCGCTGACCGGAATGCTGTAGAGAACATTGTACATTACCTCGCCGTACAGCGGGATTCCCAGGCACTGGTACGCGTACAGGGCGCTGTTGATGATGGCAAAGTAAAGCCCCGCCACCTTGCCCTTGGCTCCCAGAACCAGGTTCAGGCTGCCTGTAAGGCTTAAGACCAGCATGAACGGCGTATCCCCGTTGATAAACCATATAACGGTCATAAGTGAGCACACAAAAACCAGCCAGACTTTTTCAAATATACTCCAATCACGAAAGAACCCTTTTATCTTATTCATATAAACTTCCCCTCCACATTCGTATGTTATATGCAGCCATTCAGGATATAGGACGCAAAATCCTGCTGTTCAAACATTTCCCTGGTCATCACCGGCCCCTGGATGCTTACGATTTCCGATGCCACCCGGTTAGCCAGTCTCACACATTGCTCCGTATCCAGCCCCTTGGAATACCCCGCAATCATGGCTGCCACATGGCTGTCTCCCGCCCCTATGGTATCCTTTACCCGGGTCTTACAGGCAGGAACCGTCTTTATCCCGCTGCCGTCATAATACATGGTGCCGGATGCCCCCATGGTGACCACCACAAGGTTATGGTTCAGGCCGTGCAGGTACCTCAGGCAGCCCTCCACAGACGGCTGCTTCGCGTAATCAAAGGCTTCCTTCTCATTGAGATGGAGAATGGGCTCCACTGAAAGGATGCGCTCCATCACATCCCCGTCAATGTCGGTTATAACAGGCCCCGGGGCAAAGAAAACGCGTTTTTCCTTCATCCTGTCCTTAGCGCCCTCCATCCAGCCGGATATGACCCTGCCGCTGTTACCGCACACCTGGTATCCGGCCACATAGATGCTGTCATAGGCATCCTGGGACAGCTGTTCAAACCAGGAGGGCCTAAAGCACCCTTCCGCGCCCTTGACCGTGATGAATGTGCGCTCCCCATCCTCCTCCACCAGACACAGGCAGTAACCATTGTCCGACTCTTCATCCCTGATAAGGATGGGGTATCCCAGTTTTTCCAGATCGCCTGCAATCATATTCCCGTACATGCCCCTTCCCACAGGCACGAAAAGGTCGTGGTCCGCGTCAAAGCCCCGCAGCGTACCGGCCACGTTGTAGGCACATCCCCCCACAGCTGACACGGTTTCACTGCACAGAATGTCCTCCCCGCTTTTAGGCAGGCGCTTTATCTTCATGATAATATCAATGATGGCTGCACCTATCACCAAGGTTTTCATGCAAGTTTCTCCCTTCCTTTTTCCAGTATCTGTATGTAATGGTCAAAGTCAGCGTCATTCTGCTGCCTCAGGGTTTCAATGTATTGCTGTTTTATCTGTCCAAGCCCTGTAAATGCCCCGCAGACAGCAGTTGCCATGGCTCCAATGGTGTCTGTGTCGCCTGCCATGTTGGCGCAGAGCAGGCAGGACCGGTTGGGGTCCTGGGCAAAGTATGCCACGGACAGGGCTGCCGGCACGGACTCAATAATCCCCACCCCGGCGCCTACCACATCGTAGAGCCTGCGGATGAATCCCTCATCATCCCCCCTGTGGGCTTTGGCAATGTCCAGGCCGATCTTCAAGCGCTCTCCCAGCTTTGGACTGAAGGTCTCGCAGCCCATGCCGTAACCAAGCTCCTCAATCCCAAACACATCCTCCATGACCTCATCAAAGTCATCCTTCACCATGGCCGAGCTCACTGCCTCCGCAATCATGGCCGCACCGGCTATGGTCACATCGCTGGTATGCGTGGCTCTTGATACCTGGTACACATACCTGGCAATTTCCTCCTTCTGTTCCGGCCTGAACAGGCAGCCGATGGGGGCAATCCTCATGGCGCTTCCGTTGGACAGTGCCTTGTCCGTAATCCTGGAATCCTGGATGTTGTCCCTGAAATTCGCCAGAGCCACCTTGGAGGTGGGCCCCAGGATATTGTTCTCAAAGGCATTCTCCTTTTCAGCCCAGGCTAACATCCTAAGGGCAATGTCCCTTGTGTCCGGTTCATAGTCAGTGGACGCAATGGAGTCCAGCAGAACCAGGGCCTGGCCCGTATCATCGGTGAACTGTCCCTTCTTATAATTAAAAGCCACATCATTCTCAGCCGGTCCGTCCAAAAATCCCTCAATCCGTCCGAAAAAGGCTTTCACTCTCTTTCTCCCCCACAACTCCGCAGGCATGCCCATGGCGTCGCCCAGAGCCATCCCGAAAAGGGCTCCGGCAATTTTGTCTCTCATGCTGTTACCTCCTGGCAAGATTATTATTACATATCATTACATATTGTTATTACAACTTGTATTGTTATCTGCATTATAGTATCATCTGACATTCCTGTCAATATAAAAATACATATTTATGCACATGGTCACAAAATCCCACTATTTCACCACTTTATCGCACTTGTTTTTGTGTTTTTTGTATAATCACGACAGATTCCGTTCCTGTCTCTCCGGCAGGATTCATTTTTAGGCTTTTTGCCATCCGTCCATCTGGTTGACTTTCCCAATGTTTCGAGATATAGTATTTAAATGGCTATTTTTGAAATACGAAAGGATTGTGAATTATATGGAGAAGAACAAAGAAGCAAAAGAGGTGGACCTGGGCACGGGAAGCGTGGGAAAACTTCTTTTTCAGTTGGCTCTGCCGGCCATTACAGCCCAAATCATCAACGTGCTGTATAACATGGTGGACCGTATGTATATCGGCCATCTGCCCGGCGAAGGCGCCCATGCGCTTACAGGCGTGGGCGTCACCTTCCCGGTTATCATGGCGATTTCCGCCTTTGCTGCCCTGGTAAGCATGGGCGGCGCTCCCAGGGCATCCATTATGCTGGGCAAGGGCAGAAAGGAAGAAGCAGAAAACATCCTGGGCAACTGTACCACTGCTCTTATAACCGTGGCCGTTGTCCTGACTGCTTTCTTCCTCATCTTCGGCCGCAGCATCCTGCTGATGTTCGGAGCCAGCGGCAATACCATAGAGTATGGGTGGGCTTACATGCAGATTTATTCCCTGGGAACCATTTTCGTACAGCTGGCCCTGGGACTCAACGCCTTCATCAATGCCCAGGGATATGCCAAGACAGGCATGTACACCGTGCTCATCGGAGCCATATGCAACATCATCCTGGACCCTATTCTCATGTTTGTGTTCCATATGGGCGTGCGGGGCGCTGCCCTGGCAACCATCATCTCCCAGGGAATTTCCGCTGTCTGGGTTGTCCTGTTCCTTATATCAAATAAGAGTTATCTGAAAATACGCGCCTGTTACATGCGGCCTAAAAGGGAAATCCTCATGCCGGCCATTGCGCTGGGCGCCGCCCCCTTTGTCATGCAGTTCACGGAAAGCATCCTGAACATCTGTTTTAACACCTCCCTCCTAAAGTACGGAGGTGATGTGGCAGTGGGGGCCATGACCATCATGGGAAGCGTGATGCAGTTCTCCCTCCTGCCCCTTCAGGGACTGACCCAAGGCGCACAACCTATTATCAGCTTTAACTACGGCGCCAAAAAGCTGGACCGCGTAAGCAGGACCTTCCGGCTGCTTCTGACCTCATGTTTGACCTACTCCACCGTCCTCTGGGCCGTGGCCATGTTCGCGCCCATGGTATATATCCGCATCTTTACCCACGACGCCGCCCTGACAGACTTCAGCGAGTGGTCCATCCGCATCTATATGGCCGCGTCCCTGCTCTTCGGCGCCCAGCTGGCATGCCAGCAGACCTTTATCGCTATCGGCGACAGCAAAACCTCCCTGTTTCTGGCCCTGCTGCGCAAGGTCATCCTGCTGATACCGTTGATTTACATTCTGCCTAACATCTTTGAAAACAAGGTGTTTGCCGTGTTCGTGGCAGAACCCATTGCCGATACCATAGCAGTGTGCACCACGGTAACACTGTTCATTCTTACCTTCCGGAAAATGAAGCGGAAGTTGGGAGCTCATGCCTGACTCTATCCGAGCCCGATGATCGGAAAGCAATATCCCAAACATAGAACACCCCAAAGCCTTTCTTATCAGCTTTGGGGTGTTCTATGTATTGGATTTCCACTGACCTCACTTCTCTTTTAACCGGCTTGGCAGCTCTTTTAGCCGGTTTCACGGCCTATTGTCCCGGACAGGCTGCCCCCATACCGCCCTCTACACCCGGTCGTAAATCTGCTGAAGGAACTTCACATCCTCATGATAACGCTCCCTGCTGGAATTCTCCAGCAGCATGGCAATATGGGGCTTTCTCTCCTTAACATGCTTCATAAGGGGTTCATACCGGAAAAGACCGTCACCCACATGGCGGAACAGCTGTTCCTGACCGTCAAAGACAAAATCCTTCACATGAAGGGCCCCTATGCGGTCGCCGTAATACGCAAAGGCCCTGTCAATGACTTGCTTCTGGGCCTCCGGCTCCACCTGATGGGGGTGGATCAGGTTCACGGCGTCCAGTATCACCTCCACATTGGGGGAATCAATGTCCTCCAGAAACCGCTTCATCCTGGCAGGGCTGTACAGCGTGTGGTTAAATACGCCCTCCACCCCCACGATAACGCCCAGTTTCTCGGCCGCAGCCACGATTTCCCTCATACTCTTAAGAAGCAGCCGGTAAGCGTCCTCCGTATAGGATTCCTCTGTGACCCTAAAATCCGGGTCCAGGCGTCCGGTCTCTGTTCCCACCATATCAGCCCCTATGATTCTGGCATATTTCATGTGTTCGATGAAACGCGCCACCTCTGCCTGACGCCTGGATTCAATGGGGTTTGTGGGATTAATGTAGCAGCCCAGCACAGCCACATGGATTTGGTTCTTCTCCAGCTCCCTGGCAATGGTCCGGGCAAATCCGGAGCTGTAATGGCCTGTGGTAAAATCGTAATCGCTGATGGACTTTCCAAATGCCAGCTGGATCTGGCGGATATCATGTTCCCTCACCTGGGCAAACAGCTTTTCCATTTCCATCTTTGGACATAAATCATGGCATCTCATGCCTGTATTCAGTTTCATGGACCCTTCTCCTTTGCAAACGTTTTCAATCTCTATTTTACCACGGCTATTCCCGGCCGGCCAGTCCTTTTTTCGTCTTTTTTATTTTTTTTTCATATCCTTTTTCTTCATATAGGCATCCATGGCATCTGCAACCGTCTTGGAATAGGCCACTGCCTCCACCACTGTCTTGGCTCCCAGAACCACATCGCCGGAGGCAAAGATTCCCTCCACCGTTGTCTCCCCCTGTTCGTCCGTCTCCAAAAGGCCGTTTCTGGTGGCCTTCAGCCCCTCTGTGGTATTGACCAGCTTGCTCTTTGGCCCCTGGCTGATGGAGATAATAACAGAATCAGCGTAAACCTGCTCTTTTTCATCGGAAACCCCTGCAGCATTGCCTTCCTCATCATACAGAATCTGCTGGAATACAGGCCCGTTGTCATTGATTTCCACAACATTCCTGTTAAACTCGAATTTAGCTCCGTCCAGCATGGCGTACTGTGTCTCGTGAAGGCTGGCGTCCGAGTGGTTCCCTCTGGCATAGAGGGTCACATGGTGGGAACCCTTTCGGATGACGGTCCTGGCCACGTCCATAGCGGAATTGCCCACTCCGATGACAGCCACCCTGTCTCCCAGGTCGTAGGCATCCGGATTGGCCAGGTAATCAATGGCAAAATGCACATTTCCCAGGGATTCTCCCTTGATTCCCAGCTTCTTTGGACGCCATACACCGGTGCCGATGAAGATGCTCTCATATCCGTCCCGGAACAGGTCCTTGATTTCCAGGGCTCCCCCTATGGTGGTATTGGGACGAATCCTGATTCCCATGGACAGAAGCTTTTTCTTATAACGCTCCAAAATTGCCTTTGGCAGACGGAATTCCGGTATGCCGTACTGCAATACGCCGCCAATCTTGTCCCTGGAGTCAAAGATGGTCACACTGTACCCTTTCTGTGTCAGCAGAATGGCAATTGTGATTCCCGCGGGCCCCGCTCCGATGACAGCCACCTTTTTCCCGTTCTTTGGCTGGCACCGGACGTCAATACGCTCCAGGCATGTATCTGATATATAATTCTCTATGCTGCTCACATGGACCGGCTGTCCCTTTCTTCCCAGAACACAGTGGCCCTCACACTGCCGCTCATGATTGCATACCAGGGAACACACCAGTGACATGGGGTTGTTGGAAAACAGCATGGCTCCCGCCTCCTCCAGTCCCCCCTCTTTCAGGGCCTTGATCATCGTGGGTATGGGGGTGTGGATTGGGCATCCCTGCTGACACATGGGTTTCTTACACTGCAGGCAACGGTTGGCCTCGTCGATTACATGAACTGCCATGGCATGATTCCTCCTTTAAACTGCTCTCATCTCTTTTTGCAGCCCCAATCATAGCACAGCCATCCGGGCGAAGCAACAGCGCCGGTGTACTTTTTGCGAAACACCCCGTCGCAAAATTAACGGAGCAGACCGGCAATTCTCAGAGGCGGTTCCGGCCCGCTCAGATCCCCTCACAGCAAAATGCCCCCGGGACAGGTTTCTTACCTGAATCCCGAGGGCATTTTGCTGTAAACAGTACAGGGCAATCTGTGGCTTTCCTTTCCCGCACTTGTTAAATGCTTCACCCGTTAAATAAATAACTTTTAATCCGTTTCTACCGCTACCGCTGCACGGCGGCCCTGCTTCCCCTGACAGCTCGGAACACGCCGGACATCTCCAGCATCTTGGCCACATTGAAAAAGATGAAGGAATCAATGGGCCATTTCACTATGTTCTGTATAACACGGGGAGGCAGAAGCAGCATGAACGCCTGCCCGTACAGGATACTGAGACACAGGGTGTTGAGAATCACGTTGCACACCAGACAGACCAGGAAGTGGGCCGCCAGCACCCTGGTGAGCTTTAACGGCTTCTTATAAAAGAAAAACCCGTAAATCAGTCCGGCCAGCATGGTTACCAGCGTCAGGCCAGGAAAGAAGGCGCCAACCGGCTTTATGAGATACTTGATAATGTCCAGAGCCCCCGCGAACAGACAGCTGACAGCGGGTCCGAACAGATAGGCCACTAATTGGTTGGGTATGCCGGAAAAGCCGATTCTCTGGGTGTTAGTCAGCTCAATGCGGAAATTCACCAGGATGATTGCCGCTGCCGCCAGCATGGCGCACACAGTGATGGTCCGGACGCTTTTAAGCTCCCGGGATGAACTGCCAAACAGTTCTGCTAATTTCTTCATGATTCATTACCTCCTTTGCAGATTTCACGGACTACAAACGGAGATATGCAATGGCAGGTGCAGGAACCTTTTTTCCTGGCATACAAAAAACGGCCCCGGAAACCTATCCGACGCACATTTATATGCCCGGACATGACTTTCCTGTGCGAGAGCGTGTTATATCATTGATTTCCATACACGCTTTTTGCCGGCGTAAACCGGCTGCACATAAAACAGGCCGCTCCATCTATCTCTGTTGCAGCGGGATGCGGTATATGTACCGCAGACAGATTCCCCTTGGGAATCCTCTTTCGTCCAGCTGACAACTCCCTGTCCAGCCGGCACTTAACGCACATATACCTACTCTGCTTCTGTTTTTATTGTACCTTCTACTATACACTATATCTGAAGATATGCAAGCATTTTTTTATTTTCCTTACGGCGCTTTTCCTTACGGCGCTTCCCAGTAATAGCTCCCGCCCTCCAGAGTGCGGATGGCAAAATCCTCATCATACAGATATTCCAGACAGGAAAAGGTCTTGCTTATGACCATCTTAAGCTTGATAAACTCAGACTGGTCCCTGGGCACATGGTCTATACCGTAGGCCAGGCATGCCACCTCCCTGGTGGTCATCCTGTGATGGCCGTGGTCCAGTATATGCTTGATTAAATCCGTCTTGTCCAGATAGGCAAAGACAATCCGGTCCACCACCCGCTTCACATCCCGGATGGGCTCCTTGTGAGCCGGAAGAATCAGGCAGTCTCCGTACTGGTGCTTCAGCCTTTCCAGGGAGTCAAAATACCCCTTAAGCAGGTGCTCGTCCGGATAGGTGGTACCCACAATGGGCACAATGCCGTCAATGACCTGGTCCGCGCAAAATAGTACCTTATGATTCCGGTCATACAGACCCATCTGCCCGTAGGTATGCCCCTTAAGCCCAACTGTCTCCAGGTCATAATCCCCATAGCTCAGAATCTGTCCCTCATTTACCGGTGTATATGGATATCCCGGAATCTCGAATTCCCATCCCCTGTTCTCCCGAATCCTCTGGTTCACTTCCATGAACATGTTCCATATCTCCGGTGTCCCCTCCTCTGTCACCCCAACGCTCTGCAGCACCTGGGGCTGGTCCTCCGAGGAACCATGGCTGTGATTATAGTACAGACAGTCGTAACAGTGCCTGTCTTCCTGCGGATTCATGAACAGCCTTGCGCCTCTGGCCGCATACTCGCTGGCCAGGCCGCAGTGGTCATGATGCTTGTGGGTAAGGAATATATCCAGCCTGTCATAGGTGATTCCCAGTTTTCCCAGCGCCTCTTCCATGACGTGCAGACACGTCCTGCTGCGAAAACCGGCATCCACCATCAGGCTTCTCTCCCCGTCCTTTCCCGGAATGAGGAATATCTTAATCTCATCAATGCTTTTCTGATTGCTGTGAAGCTCCACTTCAAAAATTCCCGGAGCGCGTTCCAACATAACTTCCACCTGTCTTTCATTCTGTCATTCTATGGTCATTTTTATTTATCAGCCTGCCGCCATATCACGGAGCCCCTGGCACCCGGTCCGCTTTTTCCGTCCGCCTCTTAGCCGTCCTCACCACGGACCACGCAATTACGGTTCCCATGATGATTCCCGCCAGCACATCCGTGGGAAAATGTACAAAGAGATACAGTCTGGAAAACGCGATGAGCACAGCCAGCATAAGGGCCGGAATCCCCCATTTTCTGTTAAAAAGGAAGATGCAGACCGCTCCCTCAAAGCTCACCAGGGAATGCCCTGAAGGGAAGGAGAAATCCTTGGGGACACGGACCAGCAACTCCACGGAAGGGTCCAGCCAGCATGGGCGCTGCCTGGCTGCCATATTCTTAAGCAGTACATTGCCCAAAAGAAATCCGGCTGCTATGGATATCAGCATACATCCGCCTAAAAGCCTGGTCCTGGGAAATGAAAAAAGCAGGACACCCATAAGGAGCCAGAACCATCCGTGGTCGCCCAGAGAGGTTATGAACACCATAAGCCCGTCTACCAAAGGCGTGTGAAGTTCCTGCAGTGTATATAAAATCTGGAATTCGATACCGTTCACCTCATTTCCAGGTTAATATTCCCTGTTCATACCATTATATCCCACATAATATCATTTTGCAATCTGTTAATATTTTAACGAAATCTGCAATTTTAGTCAAAAACCTTGCATTTTTATGAATATGTGATAAAATCCCTAACAAAATAAAGGCTCCGGAGCGTATAAATTCCGATACACCCCTCAGCCCGGAAAAGGGAGAATATGAGTATGGCAAAATCAAGTGTGAAAGAATTCCTGAAACGGAAAAATGTTAACATCACGGTGCGGACCTATCTGATTGACGCTCTGGGGGCCATGGCCTTCGGCCTGTTTGCATCCCTTCTCATCGGCACCATCTTCGGTACCCTGGGCCGGCAGCTCCAGATAGAAATTTTCAACGTCATTGCCGACTACGCCAAAAGCGCTACCGGCGCGGCCCTGGGCATCGCCATTGCCCACGCCTTAAAGGCGCCTCAGCTGGTGCTGTTTTCCGCTGCCACGGTAGGTATCGCGGGCAATGCCCTGGGTGGTCCTGTGGGCGCCCTGGTCGCCACCATCGTGGCTGCGGAATTGGGTAAGATTGTATCCAGGGAAACACGTCTGGACATCATCGTGACGCCCGGCATCACCATTATCTCCGGTGTGCTGGTGGCCCAGTTCGTGGGGCCCGGCGTGGCCCAATTCATGAACTGGTTCGGAAACCTGGTAAAGACTGCCACGGAAATGCAGCCCTTCATCATGGGAATCCTGGTGTCAGTCCTTATCGGCATTGCCCTGACCCTTCCCATCAGCAGCGCTGCTATCTGTATTGCCCTGTCCCTGGACGGACTGGCCGGAGGCGCCGCCACAGCCGGCTGCTGCGCCCAGATGATTGGATTTGCCGTCATGAGCTACCGCGAAAATAAAGTCGGCGGTCTGATGGCCCAGGGCCTGGGCACCAGCATGCTGCAGATGGGCAACATTGTGCTGAATCCCCGTATCTGGATACCGCCCACACTGGCGTCCATGATTACCGGCCCCATCGCCACCATGGTCTTCCGCCTGGAAAACATCCCGGCCGGGGCCGGCATGGGCACCTGCGGTCTGGTGGGCCCCATCGGCGTATATACGGCCATGGGCGGCGGAACCCGGATGTGGGTGGGCATCCTTCTGGTGTGCTTCCTGCTTCCCGGTGTGCTGACCTTTGTGTTTGGGGAGGTGCTGCGCAGGATGGGATGGATTAAGGATGGGGATTTGAAATTAGATTTGTAAGGTGCCGGGGAACTTACCGGAGATTGACGCCGTGAAAAAGGCGCCATGGATTCAAATGGCAAAGCAGGGGCTAAACCAATGGTTTAACCTCTGCTTTGTGGACAGGTGTAGCGCGGAAGGTTTTGGGTGTGTTTTCCGTATTCGATGGCCTGGCTTGGACAGCGGTTGATGCATGCCATGCAGTGGGTGCAGCTTCTGCCCCAGACGGGGAAGCCGTTTTTCAGGCGGATATTGTTTAAGGGGCAGTTGTTGGCGCATTTTCCGCAGGATATGCAGGCGCCGGTCGCCCGGAACTTTTTGGCGTGAACGAACATTGGGTAAAAAATGTCGTTTACAATCCCGCTGTTGATCTTGTCCTTTCGTGTTACGGGAACCTGGGGGAACGGCCTGTTGAGTTTGATCTGCCGGGCGGCTTTGTCGATTGCGCTTTGGGACCGGCGGATTATTCCGGCAGCTTCTTCCCGGGTGGGGGTGGTGAACATCGCAATGTAGTTTTCGGGCATGATTATCTGGGCGCAGCCCTGATAGCTGAGGCCCTTGGCGTCGGTTAGCTTTTTCAGATATCTGCCCGCGTTTCCAATGTTTCCGCCGCAGGTCATTACGAAATATATGTTTTTGTTTCCGGTTAATTCTGTTTTTTCCAGCCATTCCTGCAGGATGCGGGGGATTCTCCACGCGTAGGTGGGGGCGGCCACGACCCACGGGGTATCTGAGTGTATGCCGGAAAAGTCGCGGCTGCGTATTTTCTCTCCCAGATTCATGATTTCGTCGTTTATCTCTTCTCCGATTCTTTTCGCGGTGTATTCACTATTTCCTGTTCCTGAAAAATATAGAATCATGGCGTTTGTCTCCTTCTGCTTTTTATGGCTGCCTCTTTTCCGCACCCGGCTTTTCATTGGAATATATTAATTATAATATTCTTTCCCTGTCCCCGTCAACCTCATCGTAAAACCCGGAAATAATTATGCCGGAATCATAATGCCGGAATCATAATGCCGAAAATAAAATAAGGAACCACTGTCATGGCTCCTTCAGACTGTCCTTTCAAGATGTTTCAGTATATGCCTCTTATATTCCAGAAATTCTGCCGTAAGGCCGAAATCCCTGTCCCTGGGCTTTGTCTCCTCTATGATGAGTTCCTCTGTTATCCTTCCGGGCCTGCCTGTCAGCAGGTATATCCGGTCGGACAGCAATATGGCCTCGTCAATGTCGTGGGTAATAAACAGGGTGGACAGATGGATCTCATCCATCACCTTCAGATACCAGTCATGGACGGATTTCTTGGTCATCATGTCCAGTGCGGAAAAGGGTTCGTCCAACAGCGCCACGCTGCCTGAAAACAGATACGTGCGGAGCAAGGCCGCTCTCTGCCTCATGCCGCCGGAGAGCTGGGACGGATATTTCTTCTGGGTGCCCTCCAGGCCGAACTGACGGAAGTAGGGGGATGCCAGCTCCCGTGCCTCCCGCTTTTTCATTCCTTTTACAATCAGAGGAAGGGCCACATTATCCTCTATGGTCCGGTAGGGCAGGAGCAGGTCCTTCTGCAGCATATAGCTCACCCGTCCCGGACACCCGGTCACGTCCTCCCCGTCCAGAAGGACATGCCCTGTATCCGGCCTTGACAGCCCAGCGATAATATTAAAAAGAGTGGTCTTGCCGCCTCCGCTGATTCCCAGCAGCGACACCAGTTCCCCCTTGTTCAGGGCGATGGATATATCCTCCAGCACCCGCTCCCCGTCAAAGGATTTTGAAATTCCCTCTACCTTTAGTTGCTCCATGTTCTCCTCCTGGCACAGCACTGCCGTTGCCGGCCTTACGGCAGGTATTCGTTGGAAAATCCTGTTCCCGCCTCAATGGGCGTCTCCGTAAGACCTTTCTCATTCAGCCATGCGTAATATGCATCCCAGCGCTTCTGGTCAATGTATCCCCATTTTGGCGCATCCGCCTGATACTTGTCCGCCAGGTATTCCTGGCTGGCCTTTACCAGTTCCGGGTCCAGCTCCGGCGCGGCCCTGCACAGGATGTCCCCTGCCTCCTGAGGATGTTCTATGGCGAACTCGTATCCCCTGCTGACCGCGTCCAGAAATGCCCTGGCTGTCTCCGGCTCTTCCGCCAGAAATGTATTGTTGGCTATGATGACTGGCGTATAAAAATCAAATACAGAATCCAAATCCGCAAAGGCAAAGTAATCTGTCTCCAGACCTTCCAGCTCTGTCTTTACGCCTGCCCATGCATAGAAAATCCATATGGCATCCACAGATTTTGTCCTGAGAGCCGTCACCTCGTCCGTCACTGTGCTGGGAATCAGTTCAACCTTATCAAAATCCCCTCCGTCCGCTTCCATCACATCCTTAATGGTCGCCTTTTCCACAGGAAGGTCCCAGGTGGCATACTTTTTCCCTTCCAGTCCCCTTGGGCGGTCCATTCCCTCACCCCTTCTGGAAATAATGCCTGATGTATTGTGCTGTATAACACCTGCCACAGCGGTTACCGGAAGGGGATTATCCCCTGAAAATGCCGGCGCCAGGCTGTCCTGGAAGGACATTGCAAACTGAGCCTTTCCGGAAGCTGCCAGTACCTCCGCCCCGTTTTCCGGCGGCTGCACAATCTCCACCTCCAGACCGGCATCCTTAAAATATCCCTTTTCACGGGCAACATAGAGGCCTGTGTGGTTGGTGTTAGGCGTCCAGTCCAGGACAAATGTCAGCTTTCTTACATCCTGCTTCGCCCCCTCTTCCTCCTGGCTTGCGCTTTCCCTATTTACGTTCTCTTTCCGTGTATCCTCCGCGGCCTGGACAGAGGCGGTATTCTCTCCTGAATCCGGGGCTTTGCCGCACCCGGTGAGAAGTACTCCCATGCACAGGGAGGCCAGCAGCATACTTGCACATTTATGTTTCATTTTCAATCTCTCCTCTTATAAACGCCGGATATAGTTTTCCCGTTCTATTTATGTTTTCGGCTATTTTCCCATGGCATACATTTTTTCTGAAGCAGTTCCACGGCCCACATCAGAATTAAGCTGATGGCCGATATGAGGAAAATGACCGCGAACATCTTATCAAAGGAAAATGCCTTCTTAACCCTTGTCATGTATACGCCCAGTCCTCCAAAACCACCCAGCCACTCAGAAATCACGGCTCCCACCACCGCGTAAGAGGCAGATATCCTGAGACTGGAAAAAAACTGGCCCATGGCTCCCGGCAGCTTGATATAGCGGAATATCTGGAACCGGCCCGCTCCCATGGCCTTTAACAGATTCACCGCATCCGGGTCAGCAGCCCTGAATCCGTTCAGCATCCCCACCGTGATGGGGAAAAATGTGGTAATCACAATGAGTATGACCTTTGGAGTCATTTCATAGCCAAACCACAGCACCAAAAGAGGCGCTATGGCAACCGCCGGCACGGTCTGGGTCAGTACAATGATGGGATAAAAAGCCTTGTATGCCTTGTCAAACCGGTCCATCAGCACTGCGGCCCCAAAGCCCGCGGCAATTCCCAAAGCCAGCCCCAGCCCGGCCTCGGCCAGTGTAATCCTGGCATTCTCCATGAGGGACGGGAATTCCTTCATAAATGCACCGGCTACCTGAACCGGGGAAGGCAGCATGAAGCCCTCCACCAGTCCAAGGGATACAGAAAGCTGCCACAGGATGAGAATGGACAGGATGGCGGAAACAGACCACAGTTTACTGGTGATGCTTGGTAACTTTCTTTTCAATGGTAAGCACATCTCCTTCGGGGTGGTAAGAAACCTTAATATATGCGGCCACAGAGGGGGCGCCCGCCCTGACCGCAATATACTGGCACTCTTTTACAATATCCATCAGCTGGTCATAATCCCCTTCAATGGTTGTCTCAAAGGGACCTACATAATAGTTTAACCCCGTGCTCTTGATGTAATCAATGACCTGGTCCACGATACGGATTAATTCCTCATCATCAGCTGCCTTTGGAAGTGACTGGATTGCTACGCTTGCGTTCATATTGTTTCTCCTTTTCTCTTCAAATCATATGGATCAAAAAATCCCGTCCGGATATTACGGGCGGGATAAAACTCACAAAAACTTACATCTTCTGCAGGCTTCCTACGCTGGCATTATCCAGATCAGGTATCAGGGTTCAGAACATATTCCATCTCAGCCGGATTCCACTCCAGCACCCCTTTTCATTGTTGGGACAAGTATACTACGGCTCATTTTAAAAGTCAATAGGTACTGCCGCTCTGCCCTGCGGCTGTCATGGGAGCCGCAAGGCCTGTCATACGTACAGTACACTGTCATGCGCACATTTCAGATATCCTGAAATGCCCTGTAACACGCCTGGGTGCCGGAACGGTCCAAAACCGCATATGCAATGTCCGGCACTCTTTTAAGCAGTTCAGGACAGGACTGTATGTCAGCCCCGGCGGGATATCCGGTTTTCTTATAGTGACAACAGGTTTTACTATCATTCTGCCAAAATCTCCTTTCCTCCCCGCTCCACCGCAGTGAAGCCCTTCCTCTCAAACGCATTTAACTCCGGTTCCTCCACCTGGACGGGCTGAGCCAGCGGTGTGTATACCATGAATACCCGGAGGATGCTGTCCGGTTTTGGCGAAATATGAAGTCTGGCCGTCTCCTCATAGGCTTCCTTCTGGAATGTAATCAGGTTGTAAGGACTGCCCTTCATTCCGGGCAGCCAGTATTGGATGAATTCCTCACGCTCCTTTTATTTCGGCCCCAAAAACTCCAGCTTTTCCCTGAGAAATGACTCTGTTTCACTTCCCGGAACCACGAACCCCTTAGTCATGTCATACTCTGTGCGGTCCTCTCCTTCCCAGAACAGATAAGGGTACGCCTGTCCGCCGCCACACGCCATCTCATTTTCATAATAGTCTCCTTCTCGCTTCACGCGGCGCCAGCGTACTGGCCATCAAGTGTACTGGCACCTCTGATAATTCTATGGTAGCGCGCACGCAGTCTTTGTTCTTTTCGTCTTTGTTCTTTTCGTCTTTCTTAATTTCAGTTAAAGCTTTTCTGTCGCATGTGTAAGAGGAATACTTCCGGCCGGAGACCGCAAAAGCCAACGCGGACAAACAAAAAGGATTCCCGGCCCCAGAGCCCGGAATCCCTTTTATCGCCACATTACAGATAACTGTTATATATGCATCCTACTCCTTTTCCCGCTTCTTCACGGTGGGATAATGCTCCACAATGTCACGATACCGGAAACATCCCTCCACATGGTCATTAATCACGCCGCAGGCCTGGAGATGAGAGTAAACCGTTATCGGCCCCAGATACTTAAATCCACGTTTCCTTAACTCCTGGCTGACCTGCCGGGACAAGGCGTTACAGGCCGGAATGTTTCCCTTTTGATGGCCTGCATAAAGAATGGTTTTTCCCCTGGAAAAGCTCCATATGTACGAACTGAATGAGCCGTATTCCTCCCTGACCTTCTGAAAACACCTGGCATTATGAATGACAGCCTCTACCTTTCTGCGGGATTTAATCATTCCTTCACAGGACAGAATCCGTTCAATATCCGCCTCTGTATACGCCGCAATCCGGTCGTAATCAAACCCGTCAAAACACTGGCGGAAGATTTCCCGCTTCTGTATCATCATGTTCCAGTTCAGCCCGCACTGCATGACTTCCATCATAAGAAACTCAAACTGCCTGTGGTCATCATGCAGAGGGACACCCCATTCTTCATCGTGGTATTTCTTCATTTTTTCATTGCACAGACACCATGTACACCCGTCCATTTATCCCGGACCTCCTGCCGTTTATCCGCTTTTCCTGCCGATACATCCGACTGTTTCCCAATCAATCCCTATTTTCCAAATGCCTCGTCCGCAGCCTTCCATGCCCCTGCTATCCGGTCACACCACGCATCAAACTGAGGGTCCGGGGTCTGACTCTCCGGATGGTCCATCATATAGCGGACCGAGCTTCTAATCCCCTCTGCCATGGATACCCTGCATACAAAATCAGGCACCGCCCTCTTGATTTTCGTATTGTCAAACAGGACCGTACACGCCTTATCCCCCAGAAGCTGGCCTTCAAAATCGTATTCCTTTCCATGCTCTGCCAGAAAATCAGACGCCACATGAAGGGCGTTAAGAGGCCTGTCCAATGCCTCTGCCAGCGTTTCATAAATCTGGTTCCATGTCATGGACTCATCGCTGGTAATATGGTAGGCATTGCCTATGGCATGGGGATTGCCCATAAGGCCCACATACCCCCTGGCAAAATCAGTGGAATGGGTCAGGGTCCACAAGGAGGTGCCGTCCCCTGGTATGATGATTGGCTTTCCCTCCAGTATCCGCTTTAATATCTGCCAGTTTCCCTTATCACCATGGATGGCCACCGGCGGCTTTTTGCCATCATATGTATGGCTGGGGCGCACAATCGTGACAGGGAATCCGTTCCTGCGGTACGCTGCCGTCAGCACCTCCTCCGCGTCAATCTTTTTGCGGGAATATTCCCAATAGGGATTGATTAAAGGCGTGCTCTCCGTTATGGGACAGCCTGCCATGGGTTTCTGGTACGCGGACGCGCTGCTGATGAAAATATATTGCCTCGTCCTTCCCTGAAAGAGCCGTATGTCACGTTCCACATCCTCCGCCCCATACGCAATGAACTGGGCCACCACGTCATATGTCCTGCCCTCCACTATGCGGGCCACCGCTTCCTCGTCGTGAATGTCCGCAACAATGGATTCCATTCCCTCCGGCACCGGTTTGGAGCCCCGGTTGAGAAGGGCAACCTCCCAGCCTCTCTCCCTGGCCAGCTCTGTCACGGCCGTGCTGATGGTTCCTGTTCCCCCTATAAATAATGCTTTCATTATGATACCTCCCTGCATTCGTGCTATGTCACGCCTTAACGGCCCACCGCATTTTCGTGGAATGAGCGCGGCTGTTCATCCTGCGCTCCTCTGCCGTAGGGCGGATCACATCCGTGGCAACCTGGCTGTAAAGCCCCGCCCTGTACATTTCCTTAAATGATTTCTTCACGATCCTGTCCTCTCCGGAATGGAAGGTCAGGATAGCTGCCCGTCCTCCCGGCTTTAATACGCCCGGAAGCTTGTCCAGGAATTCATACAACACCTCAAACTCGCTGTTCACATCAATGCGCAGAGCCTGGAATGTTCTCTGGCAGGACTTCTTCACTGCCTCCTTCCGTTCTTCCTCCGGAATAAACGCCAGTGCCCTGTCTATCATCTCATATAGCCTGGTGGTTGTGGCAACCTCCCTTCCCCGCTTGATTTCACCCATAACCGCGCGGGCAATCTCCTCCGCATAGGGTTCGTCGGAATTCTCTATGAGCATGCCTGTTAATTCCTCCCGGGTCAGACCTTTAAGCCGCTCAGATGCAGGCTCCCCTTTAAGCGGGTCCAGACGCAGATCCAGGGGCCCTTCTTTCTTAAACGAAAAACCTCTGGACGGATTATCAATCTGCATGGATGACACGCCCAAATCCGCCAGCACAAAATCCAGGGGCCCCGATTCCCGGACTATCTGGTCTATATTGGCAAAGTTCAGCTTCCGGATGGTAAGTATCTCCGGCCCATAGCCCTTATTTTCAAGCCGCTTCCTGGTCTTTTCCATCTCAATGGAATCCACATCCAGAGCGTAGATATGCCCCTTTGACTCCAGGCGCTCCAGCATCCTGCCGGTATGGCCCCCGTATCCCAGAGTGGCGTCCAGACCGGTCTGACCCGGCTGTATCTGTAGAAAATCCAGTATCTCATTTACCATGATAGGGATATGCATACCCACCGGGGTACTTCCCTTCTGGATGACCTTTGCCACGGTTTCCGGGTACTTTTCCGGCTGGAGCTCCTTGTATTTTTCCTCGTAACGTTTGGGATGGGTTCCCCTGTACCGCACACGGCGCTGGTGCTTCCGTTCTTCCTGTTCCATGCCTTACTCTCCTCTGCTTCTCCGATATTCTCTTTCAAGCTCCTCCCAGTACCTGGTATCCTCCTCTGTGACAGGACGGAGGACACGGCAGGGATTACCGGCCGCAATGACGCCGGATGGAATGTCCTTCGTAACCACGGACCCCGAACCAATAATCACATTGTCCCCAATGGTGACTCCGGGATTGATGACAGTATTTCCTCCCACCCATAAATTTTCCCTTGTCCTGGCAAACAGCTCCTTAAAAAGCTGCACCCTGTACTCCGCCTGTTCTTCCGTGGTCCCATTAATCAGCCGAACCAGCCGCCTGGATCTGGCGCAGTCCGCCGCAAGCTCCTCATCCTGTGGAATATAAAGCGTTTCTGACAACATCCGTTCTTTCTCAGTCATAACCGATTCCTTCCTCCCCCGCTTATCTTTACCATTATACCAAGCATAAGGGCAGGGATGCAATATGTGATGGAAGGAAATCTGTTTCCTCATGGAATATCCGCTACGATTCTCCTCACGCGGTCTTAAACAGCCGGATGGCCCCTGTCTCGTTCAGGTAGCGCAGCAGGGACAGGCCAATGGGAAATCCAAACAATCCCAGTACCCCCAGAAGCTGCACTCCCACAAACATGCTCACCAGCGTCACTACCGGGTGAAGGCCAATCTGGCTGCCTACGATTTTAGGCTCTATAATATTGCGTACAACCGTTATCACCAGATATACCGCCAGAAGCCCCAGGGCCAGACCGTGGCTGCCCATAAGGGCGGTGATGACGGTCCACGGTATCATGATTCCTCCTGTCCCTAACACGGGAAGGACGTCAAAGACAGCTATGAGAAACGCGATGACCAGAGAATTCTCCACCCCAATCAGGGTCAGGCCGATGGACAGTTCCACAAAGGTAATGGTCATGATCAGGGCATAGGAGCGTATGCACACAAAAAGGGTGCCCGCCACATAGGACTGTATCTCCATAAAAACCTCCTTTGGCCGTTCCCCCAGCTGGCGCAGGCAGAATCCGGTCAGCAGTTCATAATCAGCCGCAATGAAAAAGGTGGTAATGACCATGAGCAGCAGATTGATAAACATACCGGGAAGAGATGAGGCGAAGCCGGAAAGCCAGCCCATGACTTCCATGGAGATTCCTGATACCATCTGTCCCGCGGACTGGACAAAATGCCCTTCCAGCTCCTCTAAGGTTCCAAGGAGAGACGGATCCATGCGCAGAAGGGACTGTTCTATGCCGCTGAAAATTCCGGTAAATACCGGCTCCACGTAATTGGCGTAAACCGAGGGCAGGCTCGCCACCAGCAATTTCCCGTTAGAAAATATCTTGACGCAGAGGAGGGTAAACAGCAGCCCCGCCGCACTGTAGAACAGAAGCACCATAAGTATAGCCATAACCCTCCTGTTCATGCGCAGACGGCCTGACGCAAAACAGATTGGCCTCCTTAACAGATACGCAATCACGAACGCGGTGACAAAGGGAGCCACCATGGGCAGCCCGTATTTCAGCAGGACAAAGGCTGCCAGCAGCAGGATTGTAAAATACATACAGTTAATGATAAATATTTTTCTCGCTTCGGTCTTCATATTTTCTTCCTTTCTGTCCGGACAGGTATAACATCCATGGCCGGCGCACCCTATTATTGGTATGCCGGTAAAAAACAAAAAGACACGGCCTGCACCCAATTGTGCGCAAGCCATGCCTCATCCCACTTATGTGGTATATTGTATCGAATGTCTATGCTTCGGGGCAGTGCCGCCGAATTCGCCGTCCATGGAATCCGTCTTCTCCTCATGTAACTCTGTTTACGGCCTATTATATTGGATAAGCCCGAATTACACAAGGGGGGTGGCCCATACTTTAACAAACTTTTAATCCGCACTTTTATTCCGAATGGTCCCGGACAGGACTGTTCTGCTGTTCTCCGATACAGCTGTTTCCATAACCCCGCAATCCGTACCAGCCACCATGGAAAACATCCGGCAGGCCATTGCCCAGGCATGTGTCAAGCTTTGCCGTCTCCCGGAAATACTCCGCCTCTCCCATAAAATCTCCTCATGGGAGGGTCCGGTCCCAGGCCGGACGCCTTACCGTCATGACCTTTCGCGGCATCTGTTCCTAAATCCGCGGACATACAGGCCGGCGGAAATCGGGATGATACCGCAAAAACCATCAAAATATGGAATGACATAGTTTCAAACTATATCATTTCGTGCTAAAATACCTCCATGCATCAAATGCAATGGAGGTATTTGTCATGACCCTACAACAACTGCGCTATATTGTAACCATCGTAAACTGCGGCTCTATTTCCGACGCGGCCAAGCAGCTTTTCATAACCCAGCCCAGCCTTTCCAACGCGGTCAAGGAGCTGGAAAAGGAAATGGGCATATCCATCTTCAACCGGAGCTCCAAGGGTATTGCCCTGTCCTCCCAGGGAATGGAATTCCTGTCCTATGCCAGGCAGGTGCTGGAGCAGGCCGAGCTGCTGGAACAGCATTACACAAACAAAAAACCGGTGAAGCGTATCTGCTCCATATCCACCCAGCACTATGCCTTTGCCGTCAATGCGTTCGCCAACCTGGTATCCCGGCAGAGCACGGACGAATATGAATTCACCCTGAGAGAGACCCGCACCTATGAGATTATCGACGATGTGAAGAATTACAGGAGTGAGCTGGGCATCCTTTATATCAACGATTTTAACCGGAAGGTGCTGGAAAAGCTGTTCAAGGAAAGCGGTCTTGTATTCCATCCCCTGTTCCGGGCCAGCCCCCATGTATTCATCAGCGTATCCCATCCCCTGTCAGCCAGGAAACGCGTTACCATTGAGGATTTGGAGGATTACCCCTTCCTGGCCTTTGAGCAAGGCGAAAAAAACTCCTTTTACTTCTCAGAGGAAATACTCAGCACCATACCCAGAAAAAAAGTAATTTATGTCAGCGACAGGGCCACCCTGTTCAATCTTCTCATCGGATTAAACGGATATACCATATGCAGCGGCATTTTAAACCGCAACCTGAACGGCGACTCCATCATGGCGGTTCCTCTGGAAACAGAGGATAACATGCTCATCGGATGGATTGCGGACCCCAGGATCCATCTCAGCCAGTTTGCCAGGAAATATCTGGAGGAATTAAACCGGCTGATTGGCGGACAGCCTTAGAGCAAACCACGCACTAAGACGCCATCAGCCGGAATACGGATTCGTATATCCGGTTAGCAATATAAGGATTGTTCATGGTGTACAGGTGGATGCCGTCCACGCCGCCTGCCACCAGGTCCACAATCTGGTCCACCGCATAGGCGATGCCCGCGTCCCGCATGGCAATCGGGTTATCCCCGTAACGCTCCATCACGGAGATGAATTTTTTCGGCAGCTTGACACCGCACAGGGATACCATGCGCTCGATCTGCTTTTTGTTGACCACCGGCATGATTCCGGCCTCCACCGGAACATGGATTCCCACCAGATCCATCCGTTCCCTGAAGCGGTAAAAATACTCGTTGTCAAAGAAAAGCTGGGTGATGAGCTGGCTGACGCCGGCGTCCACCTTGTCCTTCAGGTGTTTCATATCCCTTACCAGGCCGCCTGATTCCTGATGGCCTTCCGGGTAGCAGGCGCCTATGATGTTAAAATCCCCATGGAGCTTTATAAACTCCACCAAATCCGACGCATACCGGAAATCCCCTGCCGGCTCCCTGTCCGGAACGCGGTCCCCCCGAAGGGCCAGTATATTCTCTATTTTCTGTTCCTTCAGCTGTTCCAGAATCAACAGGACATCCTCCCTTGTCAGGTTCAGGCACGGGATATGGGCCACGCTCTCTATGCCGTATTTATGCTTAATAGCAGACGCAATCTTAAGCGTTGTCTGACTGTTCTCGCTGCCTCCCGCCCCATATGTGACGCTGATGAAATCAGGCGTGATTCCCTTAAGCTCATCCAGCGTATTGTAAATCGTGTCAACGGGCGCTGTCCTCTTGGGAGGAAATACCTCCAGGGACAGTACGGTTTTATGGTTGAACAAGGATGATGTCTTCATATCTGTTGGTTCCCTTCTTTGAAATAAGTCTTGGTCATCATTTATGATTTGTCATGATTCCTGATTGCAGTAATCATAGCACAAAACAAAAAGAAGGGATAATTTGTAAATTTTATGGGCAACTATAGCTTTAAACTATATCGGGCCGTTCTCTGTCACTGTGTTTCCTTATTCCGGTCATAGGCCCGGATATACACAAAATTATCATTCTTTCGTTCCATTCTGTATTCCGGATCCAAAATGGCGTCAATGAACTCCCTGCCTCCTGATTCCACTGCCACCACCTTCATCCCCAGCTCCCGCTCCACATCCTGGACCGTCAGATCATCTAAAAATACCTGTTCACCCACGCGCAGCATATTGGAAGGAATCTGCAGTACCTCTCCCAAATCCTCACCCGCATCCTGCCGTTCCTTTAACTGTCTTATCAGGTCCTGTCCTGTTATGAGGCCGGATACCGTAATGGTCTCCCCAAAGAAATCATTTCTTATAAAGTACACATGAACCGTTAGACGGGGGAATGCAGCCATCAGCTGTTCCGCAAAGCCGCAGATGGTGGAATACGTCAGCTTTCCCGTGGCAATAGTCAGCGTCCTTGAAACAGTCTCAGCCAGCCCTTCATACTCTCTCGCACTGACCACATCCTCCAGGGCTTCATTGAATTCATTGATGAACATACGCATCATGCCCACGCCGTTCTCCAGCTGGATATAGCCGTCATAACGCTCTTCCTCAGGAAAATCCCTGCCCGCCGTGATGTACCATTCGTCACTGGCATGAATGAAATGAAGGCCGTATTGGTCATAAAACTCCTGCTGGCGGCTTTCCACCATATCAATGACAGCGCCTGCTTCCTCCTTAGTATATAACTCAATGGGAAACAATCCATCCCTGAATTTTGTGATACCTGCCGGAACCACGGAAACACTTCTTAAGAACGGCAGATATTTAGATAAATCTTCAATGGTCCTCTTAAGCTCCGCCCCGTCGTTTACATTCTTGCAGCAGACCACCTGGCCGTTCATTTCCACATGGCCTTCATAGAGCATTTGCAGATACTTAAGCTTATCACCCGCAAAACGGTTGTGAAGCATTTTACACCGCAGCTGCGGGTTGGTAGTCTGTACCGATATGTTAATGGGAGCCAGCTGCATACGGATGATTCTCTCTATGTCCCTCTCCTTCATATTGGTCAGGGTAATGTAATTTCCCTGCAGGAAAGAAAGCCTGGAATCGTCATCCTTAAAATACAAGGTCTCCCGCATCCCCGGCGGCATCTGGTCAATAAAGCAGAAGATGCATTTGTTGCTGCAGGAACGGTAATCGCTCATCAGGCCGTTTTCAAACTCCACCCCCAGGTCATCGTCATATTCCTTGTCGATTTCCAGCAGCCACTCTTCCCCGTCCGGTTTTCTTATGACCACCTCAATATACTCATCCTTAATCAGATACCTGTAGTCAAATACATCCTCAATCACTTCATTATTAATCGAAACCAGTATATCCCCTGGTTCTATTTCCATCTCCTCCGCAATAGAGCCGGGATATACCTCTTTTATCACATGTTCATTCTTTTTCGTTTTCAACCTATTTTCCTCAATATTATAGTTCTTTCCACAATTCCTGTTTTTATGCTTTTGCTTCCCTGTAACATGCCCACACGCAGCCTCCGGTAAGCGCCGCCGCGAACAACACCGCCGCCGCCATGGACAGCCGGCTGACGCTGCCGCCAAAAGAAATTTCCCGTATAAGACGCGTCGTATGGGTCAGCGGCATAATATTCACCACCCACTTAAGGGCCTCCGGTATGCCGTCCAGGGAAAAGAAGGTGCCGCACAGGAAGGACATGGGCGTTATCACAATATTCGTAAAATTATTCATGTCGTAGTGGCTTTCCATCATCATGGCCGCCAGAAAGCCCAGGGCGGAAAAAATCAGCGAATTCAGGATAACGGCTGTCAACAGCCACCCGTTCATGGCCAGCCTGACCCCTGACACGATTCCCAACAGTACAATGAATACGCCGGAATACATGCCGCGGAGGGCTCCCGCAAGGATGTGTCCCATAGCCAGCAGATGCATCCGGGTGGGTGAATACAGATAACACTCAAAGCTCTTTTCGTGGAGACGCATGACGCTGATGCGGATGGAAACCGAAGTGTAGCTGCTGCGCATGGTGGTCATGGCCAAAAGTCCCGGTATCAGGTAGTAGAGATAAGGTTTTCCGTCCATCTCCATCACCCTGCCCAGTCCCATCCCAAAGGTCACGAAATACAAAAGCGGCGATACCATCTGGGAAAATGTGACTCTCCAGAACCTCCGTTTAAGAAACAGCCATTCCCGCCACAAAATCGTGGTTATTTCCATCCTCCCACCCCCTTGCTGGTGTAATGGAAAAATACGTCCTCCAGTGTGGAAGGAAGCACGCTGCACAGCGCGTCAATCCCCCCGGCCCTGGCCTTGGCCGCGGGCAGGTCCTGAAAGAACTCAGCCTTCATCCTGTCTCCGTCTTCGTACTCCACCTTAAATGGTCCGATTTCATCAATCAGTCCTTTTGGCGTGTCCTCCTTAAATATCTTTCCTCCGTCAATGAGCATCACATAATCGCAGAGATGCTGGGCCTCCTCGATATAATGGGTGGTCAGAAGTATGGTCTTTCCCTCCTTATGCTGCATGCGCAGGAAATCCCATATATCACGGCGGGCATTGGGGTCAATACCTACCGTTGGCTCGTCCAGAAATAAGTATCTGGGATTATGAATCAGGGACTTTGCAATCATCAGCTTGCGCTTCATTCCTCCTGACAGGTTCTGAGTCACCCTTTTTCGGACGCTGTCCAGTCCAAGGAAGGACAGGAGACGGTCCGCGGACGCGGCAATATCCGCCTTTCCCATCCGGTAAAGGCGGCCCGCAAACTCCATATTTTCTTCCACAGTCAATTCCTTGTCCAGGTTGACATGCTGGCTGGTTACGCCAATGGCCTGCTTTACAGCCACGGCATTCCGGTCCATGGCCTGTCCGTCAAAGGCCACGGTGCCTGTATCAGGCGGCAGAAGTCCGGTCATCATCCGCATCAGTGTTGTCTTTCCCGCTCCATTGGGGCCCAGCAGGCCCAAAAACATCCCGTCGGGAATCTCCATGGAAACACCCTTCACCGCTTCCACATCACCGAACTGTTTATGCAGGTCTTTACATAGAATCATTACTGCCTCCCCTGCTTCTTGATGATGACCGTGGAAAGATAAGGTATATCATACTGTTTCAGGTCCTCAAAGTCAGTCACCAGACGCTCCTCACCTGTGCCTGTCTTGGTAATCAGCACAAACCTGTCCTCCAGGTGGTTCTCCTCCAGGGCCCGCAGCAGGGCCTCCGGGTCAGTGGAGGGCTTCATCAGAACCACATTGTCGTGTTCCCTGAGCACCCTTCCCAAATCCTCGCTGCTGTTTTTGCGCACTGGCGCCACCACCAGGTCCTCATTCCAGGCCACCAGAGGCATTTTCATGGAGTCCGCTGCAGCGCAGAAGGATGTAATGCCGGGTACTACCTCCACCTCCACGCCTGCTGCCTCTATGTAGGGCAGGGTGTACATAAACGTGCTGTAAACCGCCGGGTCTCCCAGTGTAATGAAGGCGCCGGTGCGCTCCCCGCTTAAATGCTCTGCGATGCATCCCGCGTTCTGCTTCCACATTTCACGCAGCTGTGCGCCGTGATAATGCATTGGATATACCAGATTTACGATTTTTGCCTCTGTGTTCTCCAAAAGTCCCTTTATGATATCAAAGGCAAAGCTTCCTGCTCCAGTCTCCTTTTCAGGACAAAAAATCACATCCGCCTCATTCAGAACGCGGTGTGCTTTTAAAGTCAGCAGTTCCGGGTCCCCCGGTCCTACGCCGATTCCGTACAGTTTTCCCATTTTTCGTTCCTCTTTCTGTTCTCATACCATGACATGGTACCATATCCGGAGGCAAAGGGCAATTATTTCATTCACCCTAATTATAATTCACCTCCGGGGTATGCAAAAAAGGCCCTGCCGCTGAGTGTACAGCGCACGGCCCCGCGGTATCACGTTCCTGATACGTTTTGTCTTGTCACGGCTCTTTGCCTGCATCAGATTCATGCCGTTGCGCGGCACTCCCTGGGGATATGTATTCCCCTATCTCTCAGTATCCCTTCATATATTTCTTTATGTTTTTGTCCTGGGCTAATCCGGGACTGCACTAATTACTGTGGTGGTTTTTCCTGGTATTATAAAGGCCAAAATACTTCTGTGCCTCCCCCTGATTCAGGGAAAACCTTTGTTTCAGCCGCGCAAGAGTCTGTTCCTCCGTCTATCCATCCTCCAAATAATCCAGGATAAAAGCCCTGATTCCCTCGTTTCTTCCCTCTTCATAACGCACTTCCAGGGCGTCCTCCATATCGAACTCCGTAAACAGCATATTCACCGCCTCCGTTCCATGTTCTCTCAGAAACTCCGCCAAAAAACCCTTCTGCTCACAGTCGGACATGGCGCTGATAATTGCCTCATCGCGGCTCTTTCCCTGTATCAGATAATTCTTTATCTGCTGGATAAACCAGGAATACCCATACAGCGGCCCCCATTTTTTTAGAATCGGGTGGTTTGACGGCAGATTGATATTAATTACCTTTACACTTAATTCTAGCATAGGATATTGGGTCTTTTCAAGGTATGCATCCGAAAGTTTCAGAATTCTCTCTTTTCGGGAAACGTTTGTCACCATTATAGAAAACAAAAAACTCAGGCGTTGGAATCTGAATCCGGCCGGTGCGGTACAGCGCTCCGGACTCATACAAATATACCAGAAACAAAGTCACAACCAGGCACAACAGCTCTGATACAGCAGGCGCCCACCAGATTCCCCCGCCTCCCATTACCGCAATACAGCCCGCTAATACGGCCGCCATAATAATCATGCCTCTGCCCATGGAGTGGTGTTAGTATATAAGTGTGGACAGGAAAAGTTGAACGACCTATACTATGAAATGAAAGAGCAAAGGAGATGTTCAACATGGCGAAAAATCAAAAATCGTATACTCCGGAATTTAAGCAGCAGATCGTCGATCTGTATAATGCCGGAGGAACCTCGTATCCACAACTGGAACGTGAATATGGCGTAAATCGGAGCACACTTAGCAACTGGGTTAAGCAGCTCTCTCCCATTAAAGTATCGGAGGAGGAAACAGTC
>CDZO01040748.1_pt1 | contig 78395 bp, 75 predicted proteins | sample 480641 | NCBI WGS metagenome assembly CDZO01 (sample SAMEA3182088, study PRJEB8094) | gut metagenome | biome: human; feature: gut; material: Stool; isolation source: human stools | place: Canada | collected 2013-02-05
GTCCGAATAGGTAAATTCGGAGATTACGGATGAAACAAGATGGACGGAATGGGAAAAGCATTGTTTAATTTTTTGATGGAACATTGTGTGTACCTCCTTGAAATAGAATGAATTTATGATTCTAATCCAAGGGCCGCTCTCGCTGCCTATTAAAGTCAATCAGCAGCGAGAGCGGCCGCACATTTTGTGGTGTATGTCAACTGTTTTTATGAAAAAGGGAAAAATATGGTTAGACACCCTTCATTAAGAATCTAACCATAATATTGCAAAGCGTTAACTAAATGACATTGATTCCTTAGATAATATAATCTACTTTTGGTTAGGAGTATTCGATGCTAAATATATGCTTTTCGTCATCGGCTTATGTGATGATTAAGATGATTAAAATGGAGTCAGACCAGGATATATTGTTTTTACTTGATGATTTGTCGGTCGGACATATTAAAAATCAAAACTATGAAAGTCGTTTTGATGAATTTTTTAGTATGTATGGCTATAGGTGTCAAGATAAGCAAAAGGAGAGGAATTTATTTCTACAAAATTACCAAACTCTTGTCGAAGAGATTGGCCGGAATGATGTAATACGCATTTGGTATTCAAATTCTTCTTCAGAATATTTTGGCATGTTATATCTCTGTTCTATCATCGATTACACGAAAAAAGTATATTTAACAAATTGCTCCGATTATGTCAAAGATTGCATAGCGGTATCTCTTCTTGAAGACTATGAGTTAGCCACGTGTTCACAGCACCATAAAGTTTTAAACCAAAAAGAGCTTAAGGAATACAAAGAAACTTGGGAGCAATTGGTACAAGAAAATAGCAAACTTAGAGTATATGAGAATGGAAGAATAATTACTTCTGAAGCCTATTATGATAAAGATATAAAAGAGCTACTAAGTAAAAGAATGAGTCTGCTTGATATAAGTATTGAAATATACCTAATAAACTTAAGAAAACGTATGCTGGTAAGCGATGGATACATACATGTAAGAATTAACCAGCTAGTATTGGGTACACTCCCATAAAATGAATAATATGAGATGTTTAATACCGGAGTATCATCTAAAAAAGATGATACTCCGATTTTCTAGTGTGCCCGGCGGGCGCACGTTCTAACGGGTGCAAGTCCCGAATCCACCCGGCAGTGGGAAGGATACAGCCGAACACCAAGGGCGTTGCCGTGAGGCAGGGTCTGAAGGAAGGTGTAAGCAAACCTCTGCCCCAACGCACAGAAACCATTTCAGGCCGAGCATGGGGGATAAGGCCGCTAGACAGGACGAAGTCCAATAACTGCACGGAACCCAGCTAGGTAAAGATGGTGGGGACATGGAGGGAAAGAACGTGTGAGTACCCGGGGAGGTCTCACGGACGTGGCAGGAGCAATACAACATTTGCTGTCACGGAGTAAAGCTTGCCGTGAGAAGCCAGCCGAGGCCATAGTAAGCCGGTAGTTGCAAATGCCGGATGAAGGGCCGAACAATATCGGTTATCCCGATATGACTGCCCACTATCTGAAAGTACGTGTAAACTATTGAACCGCCTTGGTACCGAACGGTATGCCAGGTGGTGTGGAAGGGGGACTTATAATTCCCCTATCCGATTTAAGGTCTATGAGTTAAAGTATACTGGCAATAATAAGTATTTATCCGGATGAATCCCCTCATGTATCTTTGCTTGGATGTTACACATTGTTGACGCGGCTCCCAATCGTTTGTCATTTCTTCATAAGGTTATTTCACAGTTGCGGGATGTGGAATTGGGAACAATCAAACATGTTGTATGGATAGATAAGATGGAATGCCGGCAGCCGTGCTCTGGCGATTTGATACAATGGATTACATAAAATGGATTACATAAAATGTAACAACGGGCCGCCCTATTCATATCCTTCACTGTCTTTGCTGAGCAGGGTTCATGTGGGGGTATGAGCCACGAATTTGGACTGGAACATATTCAGTTAAAAATGCTGGCCGAAAGTCTGAACATTCAGCCGCCGTCGCTTTACAACCATATCAGCGGTCAATGATTTACACCATGAATTAATGCTCTATGGCCGGAAAAACATGGAAGAGCGGATGGTGGAGGCCGCGGCCGGCACCAGCGGATATGCAGCATGGGAGGCGCTCCGCGGAGGGTTTTATGCCTATGCCCCCCCCCCCGGCGTGTTCAGCGCTATGCTCTGGTATAGCAAGTACCAGGACCATGAGACAATGATGGTTACGGGACAGCTTCGAGTTCTCCTTAAAGCTGCTGATTGCCGGCATGAAGGATCTGGAGGGCAAATAGCTTTGGATAAGAGAATATATTATCAGACAGAAAAGGCTCCACAGGATCTTTCACAATCTTGCGGAGCCTTTTCTATGCGAAACAGCGGAGCGGAAATAATCTGAACACACAAGAGGTATTTCTTTATATTAGTTCATTTAATTGTCCTGTCTGTATTGCATGGATGTTTTTTGTTATCCGTTCCTCGGGCCAGTCCCACCATTTAAGCTCTAGCAGGGTGGCAGCCGTTTCCCCGGAATACCGTTTCCTGATCGGTTTTGCAGGAACGCCGCCGGCAATTGTGTACGGAGGAACGTCCTTTGTCACGACGGCCCGGCTTCCGATTATGGCTCCGTCACCAATCGTAACCCCTGCCATAACAACGGCCTCATATCCAATCCATACATCGTTTCCGATGACGATATCCCCTTTATTGTCCCAGGAAGCGCCCACATTCCCCTTTTCCAGCCCCCATTCCTCAAAGAAAAGGGGAAACGGGTAGGTGGAGAGAGAGGAAAGGGTATGATTTGCACTGTTAAAGAGAAACTTTGCGCCGCAGGCAATGGAACAGAATTTTCCTATAATCAGATGATCATGGTTTATGGGGTAATGGTACAAAACATTGTTTTTCTCAAACCCAACCGGGTCATTGACAAAATCATTGTACATCGTATAATCTCCAACCATGATGGATGGGTCTGTAATGGCGTTTTTTAAATAAATTGTTTGTTTATCTCCGGTCCTGGGATATAATTTTTTTGTATCGGTCATTTTATAATTCCTCCTCTGAATTTAGTCCGTAATAGTATTCTAACAATTCCCGGGAATAATCCACGATTCTGCCGAAAGGCAGGATCAGTACCCGGTTGACGCCAATCTGCTCCACAAACCAGGGATTATGGCTGACAACCATAATGGTGCCTTCAAAAAGATGAAAGTTTCCTCCAATGATGCTCTGCGTCTCGGGGTCCAGGTGGTTTGTGGGCTCGTCGAGAATGAGAAGGTTCGCTCTTTGCAGTAAAACTTTGCACAGTGCAATGCGGGCCTTTTTACCGGGAGATAAGATTTCTGCCTTTTTATGGATATCGTCCGCATAAAAAAGAAAGTTGCTTAAAACAGAGCGAAGCTGCTTTTCCGTATATCCGTCCGTCCAGGCGTTTTCCAGTATCGTTTTCTGCAGGTCAATCTGTTCCAGCTCCTGGGCGTAATAAGCCACATCGGTTTTTGGATGAACATGGATGCTTCCCGTATCCGGAGAATGTATCCCCATAATCAGTTTGAGCAGTGTTGACTTACCGGCCCCATTTTCTCCAACAATCAGGAAACGTTCTTTTTCATGTATCTGAAATGATAAGTCACGGTAGAGAAGGGACTGGTTCGGGTAATGAAAGGACAGATGCTCCACTTCCAGGGGAATCCCGCCGCCCTCACGTATGGGGCGGAGGTCCATTTTTACACGCTTATAGATCCGGTCGCGGGTCTGTTTCATGCTTCGCTTTTTCTCCAGCCGGAGAGCGCGTTCCTGCCCCATACGCTTGAGCGCGTGGTTGGTCCGGCTTGCCTGGTTTGCCCTCCGGACAAATTCCTCCAGCTCCCGGATTTCTTTTTCTTCCTGCGCAATGGCCTGTTCCCGCAGGCGCTGTTCCAGGGCATACTTCTTTTTGTAAGTATCATAGTTGCCTTCATAGACGGATATTTTGTGTGTGGCTTTATGAATGAACAGGATTTTATTGACAATATGGTTCAGAAAGCTGACATCGTGGCTGATAATCAGCACCATACCTTGATAGCCTTTCAGAAATTCAATGACAAATTCTCTGGCTGCCGCGTCTAAGTGGTTGGTCGGTTCATCCAAAAGCAGAATGTCAGATTTTGAATACAGGACACGGCCAAAGGCTATTTGCGATTTCTGCCCGCCGGACAGCCTGTTAAGGGGCATGTTCCGCTGTGCCGGCGCTTTCCAGCTTTTTATAAATCACGTTCAGCTCTGCCTCCAGTTTGTTTATTGGCCGCCCCCTTTTCAGGTATTCAAGCACGGTGCGGGATTCGTCCTCAATGGTGATTTCCTGCGGAAGATAACCAATCCGCGAATTGCCGGTGGATATGGTGCCGCTGTCTAATTCCTGTTCATGCAGCAGCACGTGGAACAGGGTAGTTTTTCCGGCGCCGTTTTCCCCCACAATGCCGACTTTGTCATGAGTGTTTATATAAAAATCGGCATCCTCGTAGATGACTTCCGTGCCGAAGGCGAGATTTATCTTTGTTCCTTTCATAGCTGTATCAGCCTCCTTAAATTTTTGTATGATAGGTCCGGCTGTGTTGTCGGAGAATCCGTTTGTTTTCCCAGCCCTTACTTTTAAAATAGAGCAGTCCCACAACAGCAGGCAGCAGTGGGGAAAGAGCCTGCCCAATATACACGCCCGGAAATCCAAGGCCGCAGGGAAATGCCAGAAGCCAGCTTACCGGCAGCCTGACAATCACCGCGTCTAAAAGCGCGTTGATCATGGCGATATTTGCAGAGCCGATGCCGATGGCAAAGGAATCGAAGGTATACATGGCTGCATATACCAGACTGTTTACGCTGCAGCATATTCTCAAATACAGGATTCCCTCCGTAATCATTTCCGGGCTTGCCGGAGTAAACAGGAGAATCAGCTGCTCCCCGAAAGCCTGTACCAGCAAAACCATGGTAAGCGTAATGAGCAGATTGAGACAAAGTCCTGTTTTTGTTGTTTTCCTGACCCGTTTTGTATCGCCTGCTCCGATATTCTGGCCAGCCATGGCTGTTACAGCCTGGCCAATTGCCCAGCAGGGCATACCGGCAAATGTATTGATCTTAAGTCCCACGCCGGAGGCTGCGGCCACGGATACGCCAAATTGATTGAGCATTCCCGTGATCAGGAGATAGGAGAGGTTGACGACAACCATTTGCACCGCAGTAGGCAGCCCGACCTTCAAAATGGCAGCCAGTTTATGGGGTTTTATGGAAAAATGCGGTAACTGAAAGTCGAAAACAAAGCTCTTCCTTTTTAAATGTATCACAGCAATTACGAAAGAAATGCCCTGTGAAAAAATGGTTGCGCAGGCGGCGCCTTTGGTACCCATGCCAAAGGGGCCTACCAGAAGGAGATCCAATACGATATTGACGGCTGTGGCGACCGCAACAAAATAGAGCGGGCTTTTGGCATCTCCCAAACCTTTGAGGATGGAGCAGACCGCGTTATAGCCAAAAACAAATACGGTTCCGAAGCAGATGATTTTCATGTATCCGCAGGCGTCCTCCATGGCTGCCGCAGGTACATTTAATATCTGAAAAAGCGGTCCATAGGCTGACAGGCCCGCTGCGGTAACAAGGACTGCCGCGATAAGGGAAATGGTGAATAAAGTCCCGATGGTTTCAATTTGTCCACATTCATCCTTTGCCCCTTTATACTGGGCGGCCAAAACCGTGCCTCCCATCGTAATGCCGATACAGACAGAGTTGATGATAAAACTGATCATGGAGGCGTTGCTGATTGCGGCAAGCCCATTTTCTCCCACGATTCTGCCCACGACCACCATATCCACAAGGCTGTAAAAGGACTGGAGGAGATTTGCAGCCAGCAGCGGGAGCGCAAAGACGATTAATTTTATGGGAACGTTTCCTGTTGTTAGATTTTGATTGTCATTCATTTTTGTGTTTCCTTTCAGCATACAAAAAACAGAGGTACGGTACAAAAACCTGCACGCCCTCTGCTCTTAAAGAGATACATATTTGTCAATAAGGGTATTCTGAACGCCGTGCGCACAGACCACCATATTCTGACGATTAGCCCGCGTTTTATGCGGAATCATCGCCATCATTTGACAAAAAGGCGGCAGACAAAACACTGTCCGCCGCCAAAAACAAACCGCTGTTTATTGGAAAACACGAAAACAAAACCCCAAACTAATGATTTGGAATAAAATATCTGCTGACGATTGTCTTCGTATTTTCAGGTTTTCAGGCTCCGTACAATGTTTTGATGTATCAAATTGTCCGGAGCTGTAATCAATGCAGAACTTACCGAATAACATTGCACTCACCCTTTCCTTTTCGTATTATAAGTCATTATAGACACTCATGGGCGCTCTGTCAAGCGTTTATCAAATGATGCTATTTTTCAATAGGCTGGCAGGAAAAGAGGCGTGAGACAAAAGGTTCCCTGGGCGATATTTCCAGAGGAACCTTTTCGTACGTATAAAGCTTCTGTAAATCTATGATTCATTCTGTTTATCCAACAAATACATTGCGTGTATGCCTATTTGCAGCTTCAGTCTGTTTTCCGGCTGCCCGATATTGTAAGGGAGTAATTCCTGAATCCGGGCCATATAATTCATCATGGTATTGCGGTGTATATGCAAATCAGAGGCAGTCTTACTGATGTTATAATGATTTTCTATGTAGGCCCTCAATACCTGCACGTAGTTAACGTCGGCATTGCTGGCTCTGCATAAAGGCTCCACTGTTTCCATGTACATTTCCGTCAGGTTTTCCTGGGGCATCGTGGAGAGCCATTGATAGACCTGAATGGTGCGAAACAAAAACACATATTCTGCCGGATAGAGCTTCTGTCCCAGATTGATCGCGTCAATCGCCTGAAAGAATGCCTTTGAAATCTGCTGTGGGTCAGAAGCATACAAGCTAATGCCGATCAGTGTGGAAATGTTGTCCCGGCCGAAAAATTGATGGATTTTTTTAGCCGACTCTGCGGCCTGATATTCCGCTGTTTCCTGGGACACATCATTGGAAAAGAGCAGATACAGAACATAATGGGTATGGGTTTTCAGAAAGAAAACCTTACATCCATAGGTGTTCGTGATCCACGACGTGATGGAAGCGAAGATATCCCGGATTATATATCTGCGGGTCGATGAGATGGACATCGAATTATTTAATTCAACAGCTAAGCAGATACGTTGTTTGGCATAATCAAAATTATACATCTTACAATAGCGCAGAATCGTATCGGTTGAATTGGATTGTGCCATAATTACCGATGCCGCAAAGTCCTGGGTGTTTATTTTATTGCAGGCCGTTAATTGGAATAATGCGGAGATATCTTTTATGACTTTGTAATGCCAGTCTTCCAGTTTGTTTATTTCCGGAATGACCAAAAAAGCAGCATCTCCGTCAATGTTTCCGGAATACAGCATGGTACAGTTTGTTTCTCCATTTGACCCGTCAATGGAAAAGTGGTGGAACTGGTAAGGCTGCTGCTGGTATTTTTTTAGGAGCTTTTGGCGCATATTCTCATCAAGACCTGTCCAGCTCTCCTGGGGATTGGATTTGGGTGACGGGGATTTTTTTGTGGGGGGGGGGGGGCCATGCGAAGAAAAATTGTCATTTGGACCATATGAGTAATCTATTAGCTCAAACCGGGAATTTGTAAGAAAAACAGGATTTTTAAGCACCAGGCTTAATTCGGACAACATTCTCTCAGGCACCTTGTACTTGCTGAGTGAATCAACAATATCTTTGTATGCGATTGAGACATGGTACATCCCATCTAACTGTTCTTCAAACATACGCTTATGAATCGTATAGGCAAAGTCACAAAAATAGAGATTATAAGGCAGTTCATATATAGGAAAATCAAGCTTGTTTCCGTCCTCGAGTATAATGTTGGGAATTTCGTTGTGGTAACGGTGCAGCTTCACGCCAAGAGCGGCGCAGCCCTTTTCTTTCAGCGACGCAACAAACCCTTTCAATATGGACGGATTATGAAACGTAATATACCCGGAGTCAACGACAAATTCCCCTCCATGAAGCCAGTCCAGGATTTCAGGTGTATCGATTATGCTGAAAGAAGTAATCTTCCTGTTTGTCCCACGGAAGCCGGCAACACATCGGATTTGCTCAAGGTCTGATGTGAAATTTGCAACTGTAACCATTTTGTCTCAACTCCTTCTGACGATTTTTATGTAACCATATCAGTTACCACATCATTATATCAGCTACTGTATAATTAAACAATATGCACTTTTTTGATTTTTCTTGAAAAAACTGTGCACATTGACAAGGAAATATGGGGTGATAAATGATAATATATAAATAATTATTTGAATTTGCGGAAAATAAATGGAATATACTGATAAAAGTGCTGCTGACAAGCTGGAAAAGGCGGAGCGAATTTTATAAATTTTAAAAAGTCCAGAAAGGAAAAACAGTAATGTTATTAAAGGCAAATAAGGATCGGATATATGATAATCTGAACACATTAAGCACTTTTAACAGCTGTCCGGAGCAGGAGGGAATAACGCGTGCCCTGTTTTCAGAGGCAGAGATCGGGGCACGCAGTTATGTGAAGGAACTGATGACGCAGGCTGGCCTGCTTGTCACCGAGGATGCAATAGGCAATATCTTCGGAACCCTGGTTGGCGGCTGCCCTGACTTGGCGCCTGTATGGAGTGGTTCACACATTGACACGGTCCGTAATGGCGGGATGTATGATGGAATGGTGGGGGTGATTGGCGCAATTGAAGCGTGCAGGATTATAAAGGAAAATAATAACAGCCACCAGCGGAGCATAACCGCGCTGGTATTTACATCCGAAGAGCCCACCCGTTATAAATTCGGGTGTATCGGGAGCAGGGCATTGGCCGGCCATCTTTCTCTGGAGGAGACAAAGGGCCTTGTTGATGAGAACGGAATATCACTATATGATGAGTTGAACCGGCTTGGATATACGGAAATGGATTACAGTAAAGTTATGAGGAGAAAGGGGGATGTTTTTGCGAGCGTCGAACTGCACATTGAACAGGCGCCTGTTCTTGAACAGCTCAATTGTCCCATTGGAATCGTGGAAGCTATTTGTGCGCCTACATATATAAATGTAGTGTTGGAAGGACAGCAGGAACATGCGGGCTCCACGCCGATGAATGCCAGGCATGATGCGATGACGGCTGCCTGTGAGATTGTGCTGAAAATAGAAAGCCTGGCTCAAAGCTATGGAAACAATTATACGGTAGCTACAGTTGGGAGGATGCTTCCGTTTCCTAATTCGTCCAATGTCATTGCGGGGAGAGTTGAATTTTCAATCGACATAAGAGATATCAGTGAAGATAGAAAAACAGACATGACTCAAAAAATCTGCTCATACATTGATACGATTGCAATGCTCCGCGGTTTGCGGGCCTCACATTGTGTGACAGCTGATGATTTACCTCATTCTTCTGACAAAAAGATAGTGGCGGTAATAGAAGAAAGCTGTACGAGGGAGGGGATATTCTCAAATAAAATGGTTAGCGGCGCATATCATGACTCTTTATTTATCGCTGAGTTTGCGCCTATGGGGATGATTTTCGTGCCAAGCCGCAAGGGTATCAGCCATGATCCGGCTGAGTATACAGACATGGATGACATTGTGCTGGGAACGGAGGTCCTGACAGATACGCTCCTGACCCTGTCTAATTCAAAAGAAATATAGTCAAATAAAGTAACATATCAACCAGGTAGCCGCACCGGCTACACCAGTATTACGTTAGGAGGTTGCAGAATGAGCAATATTGAGCAAGTCCAACATGTTTCAAATTCACCTATCTTGTGGCTGCTATGTGGTATCACAGTCATCATATCTGCGATACAGACCGTGCTGTACATGAGGCAGTGCAGCAAGACCACCAGAGTGGCAGGGCTGGATCCTAGGATTCCCAAAGAGGCTTTCAGGGTGGGACTGATATCCGCCATAGGCCCTGCATTGGGTGTGTTTATCGTAATGGTTGGACTTATGGCTTCCATCGGAGGTCCCATGGCATGGCTTCGTCTTTCCATTATCGGCGCCGCGGCCACAGAGCTTTCGGCGGCAAACATTGGAGCGGAAGCATGTGGGGTGACGCTCGGGACAGAGCAGTATACCTTGATATGTCTTGCGGTCTCATGGTTTACCATGGCTTTAAACGGCGCAGGCTGGCTTATCTTTACCGGTATTGCAACCCCATCTTTAGAGACACTTCGCAATAAAGTGTCCGGGGGAGATATGAAATGGCTGGTTGTCTTAAGCGGCTCGTGTTCCCTTGGCATTTTCGGTTATTTGAACGCAGGTGAAATCTTAAAGGGTATGGGCAATACACTGGCGGTTCTGGCAGGCGCGGTTTCAATGGTGCTCCTCGTTAAAACCGTGTGCAGGAAATACCCGAAACTGATGGAATATTCCCTGGGTATCGCCATGATTATAGGCATGATATTCGCGTTGGGATATGATCAGTTATTCAAATAGACCAGGAGGGATGATAAATGACTGATAATGAAATCATGAAAGATTGGAAGAAAAGCAGCATTGTAATTGGGTCACCTACAAATATCCTGGCCGCCCTGACCTCATTTATACCGGTTATATGGCTCTGTATTACCTATAACTGCTGGCCGCCCATCAGCACGGTTCTCACCGCCTGGGGCATGGTTGCAGCTTCCTTTGGAGCATTTTATTTTGTAGAGCCGGTTTCCTACTATGCCGCTCTCGGCATGACAGGAACCTACCTTAGCTTTTTGTCGGGAAATATCGGCAACATGCGGGTTCCCTGCGCGGCATTGGCCCTTGACGTGACACATTCCACACCGGGAACCATTCAGGCAGAGGTGGTTTCCACCATGGCTATCTGCGGATCCATCATCACCAACCTGATAGGCACCACTTCCGCTGTTATCGTGGGCGGCGCGGTTCTGTCCGTGCTTCCGGAGTTTATCGTGGTTGGCCTTACGAAGTATGCCAGTTCCGCTATTTTTGGAGCCACCTTCGGAAATTTTGCAGTTAAATATCCAAAGGTCGCGGTGTTCGCATTGGCAATCCCGGTTATCTTGAAGATGACCACGGGACTTCCGGCGGCAGCGGTTATCGTATGTACTGTATTCGGCACATTGTTTATTGCAAGGGTGTTCTATAAAAAGGGACTTGTCAAATAACCGTGGATGGGGATAATTCATTTTGAGGAAAGGAGCAGTATAGTATCATGTGGGAGAAATGTAAAGAATTACAGGAAGAACTGGTTAAGATGCGCAGGGAACTGCATCAGATTCCGGAGCTGGGCGGAAATTTACCGGAGACCAGAGCATATGTAGAGGCAAAATTAAATGAGCTGGGGATTCCTTTTGTGGAAAATGAGACTGACAGCGGCCTCATTGCGACCATCAGGGGAGGAAAAGAGGGAAAGACAATCGCGCTCCGTGCGGATATGGACGCCCTTCCGATTAAGGAGGCCAATGAGGTCGATTACATATCCAGACATGAAGGGTGTATGCATGCCTGCGGACATGATACACATATGACCATGCTGCTGGGAGCGGCAAAGATACTAAATGAATACAAGGACCAGATTCCGGGAACGGTAAGGCTGTTCTTCCAGACGGATGAGGAAGGCTCCAAGGGGGCTCAGAGGATTTGCGCGGAGGGAGCCATGGACGGCGTTGACGCAGTGTTCGGAACCCATATCGGAACCATTGTCTCCAAGGATATCAAGGCTGGAACCGTGATCTGTGTGCCGGGCTGCTGCATGGCGTCCTTTGACAAATTCGTAATCAAGGTAAAAGGAATCGGCTGTCACGGTTCCACCCCGGAAAAAGGTGTGGACCCGGTCAATATTGCGGCCCATATCATCATCAATCTCCAGGAAATCATTGCACGCGAGATTCCGGCAGTGAAGCCGTCGGTACTGACCATCGGCCATGTGGAGGCGGGATTTGCTTATAATGTTATTCCATCAGAGGTTCTGATTGAAGGCACCATCCGGGCTTTGGAGGAGGATGTGCGTCAGGAACTGGCAAAGAGAATAGGAGAGATTGCCAAGGCAACGGCTGAAACCTTCCGGGGTGAAACAGAGTACGAGATGATCTGGGGAGCTCCACCTGTTACCAATGATGCCGGTATGGCGGAGCTGGCAGCTGACTGTGCACGGGATGTGGTAGGGGACGATATGGTTATGGACCATCTGGATGCCCCGAACATGGGAGGTGAGGATTTCGCTTATTATCTTGAGAAGGCGCCGGGAGCATTTATGTTCTTAAGCTCATCCAATCCGCAGAAGCATACGGATGTACCACATCATAATCCGCGCTTTAATGTGGATGAGGACGTATTCTGGATTGGTTCTGCGGTATTTGTACGGATTGTTGAACGGTTCTTCCAGATTTAATGATTAAGACTCAGAAAGGACTTCTAAGATATGTCACCAGGTTTATTGTTTCTCGCATATGGAGTCATTGTTGTAGCGGCAATGTACGGTTTTGTGTACATCCCCAATAAAAAGAAGCATAAGAAAATGCAGGAGCTGCATGATTCTGTCAAGGCCGGGGATATGGTCGTCACCATCGGAGGGGTAGTAGGTAAGGTGGCTAAAAAGGAAGGGGAATACCTTACGCTGATTATCGATGAGGAAAAGAATGTGACCATGAAGATTGTACTGTATGCAGTCAATCAGAAGATAGAGAAGTGAGAAAACACCTGGATTGGAGAAGGATAATTCAGGGATCACAGCGAATGATGAGCGGTGGAGCACCCGTTTGGGTGTTCCGCCTTTGTGGTATGACGGTTAAGAGCCGGCGGCCAGGAGGCAGTTTTGTGATGAGCAGTATGGATGAGGTAATTATGGCAATTAATTTTATTGAAGCCAATCTGACGAAAAAAATGGATTTGGACATGATTTCCGGCGCGGTCCATTATTCCAAATATCATCTTCACCGTGTGTTTTCCGATACAGTGGGTCTTACCATTCACGATTACATTCAGCGCAGGCAGCTGACAGAGTCGGCCAAGCTGCTTGTATTTTCCTGCAAACCGATTGTACAGATTGCATTTTTATCCGGTTATCAGAGCCAGCAGGCATTTACCAATGCTTTTACAGCCATGTATAGGATGCCTCCCAACATGTACAGGGAAAATGAACGGTTTTCCCCATCTGAATGAGGAGGAATATATCCGTTCCTGGCCTATGGAACCTGTCCGGTAAAGAAGCGGCTGGCAATGGTTGCGGACGATATTCATGACCGCTATGAGACAGATAATATCATGGAACAGGAGGTGCCCCGGCCCCGGACAATACTGAAACAGCTGAATTCCATGCTTACCATGAAGGACACGCTGGCTGTCTATAAGGATTTCTATAAACGGATGGGAATTCCGGAATATTTTGTCATGGCTGCCAGGAAGACATTGGAGTGGGCGGATGTATACCCGCTTTTATATCTTCATTCGGCCTTCCAGGGATTAAAGGAAAGCCATATCACCAGGCACATTTCGGCCAATCTGTTAACCCTAACCATCTACACGGTCTGGAGGATTTGCGGACAATCTATGACAAGGCTCAGTTTGTGGAATTGAATAAGAGTTACCGTTCTTCCTATGAAATCATGCGGTTTGCAAAGAAAATCCATCATGTATCCGCCCTGGAACCGGTGTAGCGCCACGGGGAACCTCCGGCGCTGCTCCCGTGCATGGACGCTGCAGATGAAATCAGGAAGATAAGGGAAGCGATCCGCTGCTTCAGGGCAGGGAAAAATGTGTCGCTGGGGATTATCTTAAACATCGCATGTACGCGGGCCATGCACAGGCTTACGCTTACGTATAGCGGGAAGGAGACGGAATTTATTTCCGGGCAGCCGCCTTTTTGATAAACGTTTAAGGTTGGAGGGAACAGGGATATGTGGTATTAAACAGGCACAGTAAATTCACAGAGGACGTCACATTAGAACAGATTGCGGTGCTTTCAGAACGGGATACGGCGGTCTATTATCTGTGGAATCAATATTTTACGATGGAGACGTTGGAGAGGGAAGCGGTTCCGTGCGGATTTCGCGTCAGCGGTGTATATGGGGATGTGGCGGGAAGGGTTTATGATGGGACAGGGGATACGATTGCGGTTTTATTGGAAAAACCATGACAGGATAAAGGGATTCCAATGGCGGGCCCCCCAGAACCTTGTAAACCTGGTCCGTTTCCTGTATACTAACATTCAGACACCTGAAGTCCAGGCAGATCACCAGATGACGGTCCAACGAGTGAAAATGGAATTCAGGGCAGAGAAAGGCGGGATGTCATGGAGCCATTTACCTGTTGTAAATTGGAGATATTTATACCGGAAACACATTTAAAGGCGCTGCAGAAAGCATTGCAGGATGTGGACGCAGGGCATATAGGAAATTATGACAGCTGCATGTCATACAGTCCGGTGACAGGCTGCTGGAGGCCCCTGAAGGGCAGCAGCCCGTTTATCGGTACATGCGGCAGCATCAGCGCGGAGCCGGAACTGAAGGCAGAGGTAACCTGCAGGACTGAACGGTTAAAGGAAACCCTGGCTGCCATAAAGAAAGTCCATCCCTATGAGGAGCCGGTCATCAATGTGATTCCTCTGTATATGACTGGTATGGACGCGGATGAAAAGGAAAGTTGAAGAAGGCAGGTACGGCTGGGATGAAATTAAGGGTATTGGTTGATAATAACACTTACATAGACAGATACTATCTGGGTGAACCGGCGGTCAGCTACTACATTGAATGTGACGGCATCCGGCTTTTGTTTGATGCGGGGTATTCGGATGTGTTCCTTAAAAACGCGGAGGCTCTTGGAATCGACCTTGGCCTGGTCACCCACATGGTGTTCTCTCATGGCCATAATGACCACACCAGGGGACTCAAGTTCATGAATGAGCGCCTGGATATGTCGGGGATGGAGGTTATTGCCCACCCGTCCTGCTTTGATGAAAAGGTGTTCGGTGAGGAATCCATCGGCGCGCCCTATTCTGCTGCGGACATGGCTGCCATTTGCAGATACAGGCCGTGTGACAGGCCGTGGGATATCTCAGAGCATCTGGTATTCCTGGGGGAGATACCGGACAGGGCGGCCTTTGAGAAGAGAAATGCCATTGGCAGGACAAGGATAAAGGGGAAGTGGCAGGATGACTATGTGAGGGATGATTCCGCCCTGGTCTACAGGGGAGAGGAAGGCATTTTCATCATAACAGGGTGTTCCCACAGCGGTATATGCAATATAGTCCAATATGCGCAGACAGTATGCGGCCGGAAGCGGATTCTTGGCATCATAGGGGGATTTCATCTCTTTGAAGCGGACGAACGGCTGGCTCGGACAATTGACTATCTGAAATGCAGCGGGGTGGAGCAGCTCTATCCCTGCCACTGCGTATCCCTGCGGGCGAAAGCCGGAATGATGGAGGCTTTGCCCGTGAAGGAGGTGGGGGTGGGAATGGAGCTTTGCCTGGACGGACAGACCGTGCTTTAATTCATGGATTTTGCGGCAGAGAAAGGTTTTACATATGATACAGACAAAAAAGGACAGGAAGAAACCAGGGAACCATAATTCAAAAGTAAGGGATCCAAGATATGACTGCCTGCGGGCAGTCGCGGTCATGGCAATCATCATGGTGCATGCCATGCCGGTGGAGACAGTGAGCCCCCGCCAATGGTGGTTTAACAGCATCATGACCCCCCTCCTGCTCTCCTTTGTGGGAATCTACTTCATGCTCAGCGGCTGTTTTCTGCTGGAACATGGAACGGAGCGAATCGGGGAGTTTTACAGAAAGCGTCTTATTACGGTGGGAATTCCGTTCCTGGTTTACGGTCTTATTTACTATTGTTATAATGTCCATGTGGACGGAGTGGTTCTGCCTCTCTGGAAGCATGCCGGGCGTTACCTGGGGCAGGTGCTGACAGCCGGGATTCCCAGGGCGGGCCACATGTGGTTCATGTATGCCATTGTGTCTTTTTATATCTGCGCGCCCTTTCTGTCCAGGATGGTAAAGAACATGACGGACCGGGAACTGAAGGTGTTCCTGCTCCTGATGCTGGGAATCCATGTGGTGGAGGTGGCGGGAGAAATCCTTGGTCTGGATGTGAAGCCATGGGCCCAGTTTGTGCTGTATACAGGATGGGTTTACTATTTTCTCCTGGGATATGGCCTTAAGCGTTTATGCAGGAAGGAACAGTTTCCTGTATTCGCGGTCCTGGCAGTGCTTGGCCTGGCCATGGATGCGGCCGCGGACATCGGCCTTTCGTGGTGGGTTCCCCAGAATCCCCATAAATCACCTGCCATGGTGTTCATCTGCGCCGGAGTATTTCTCCTGTTTGAATATTATGGCGGGGAGGCGCCTGCGTGGGCGGGAAGGCTGGGAATATTCATCAGCAGGTACAGCTTTTCCATTTACCTGATTCATTTCCTTATCCTGAGCTATTATGTGAATCCGGTACTTTTAAAGGATATGCTGGCCCGCCATTATATATTAGGCACCCTGGTGTCTGCCGCCGTCACCTTCTTTTTATCCCTGGCATGTTCCATGCTGGTGGATCATCTGGCAGTCAGGCCGCTGGAACGGCTGGCTGAGAGAATATAGAGAATAAGATTCAGGCGGGATACAAAAGCGGGATACCGCGGATATCATTCAGAGGAAAAGGAGACGCGGGAGCATGGAAATAAAGGTAATAGAGGGAGCATTTTCAGTATGCAGGCTTAAGGACCTGGGACAGGCCAGGATGGAGGACGATCTGTATTTTCTGGGCAGGACCGATGAGGAGATATCCCTGGTGTGCAGGACAGAGAGCGTTCCCGAGGATACGGTTTCGAGGGAAGACGGATGGAGGGCGTTCCGGATTCAGGGAGAGCTGGATTTTTCTCTGATAGGCATACTGGCCGGAATATCAGCCATATTAGCTGAACACAAGATTGGGATTTTCGTGGTTTCCACGTATAATACGGATTATATTTTGACAAAAGCAGTTGATTTTGAGCGGGCGGTGGGACTTCTGGAGAGTCACGGTTATGGTATTGCGGGGCAGGGCCCGGAGGAAAAGAGGACAGGTCCGGCCGGAAGGTGAAAGGAGCATGTTAGAATGATTAAGATACGAAACGAAAAGGAATCAGATTATAAGGTGGTGGAGGATATTACCAGGAAGGCGTTTTATAACCTTCATGCGCCGGGATGCGGTGAACATTACCTGGTCCATATCATGCGCGGGCATGAGGATTTCATACCGGAGCTGGATTTTGTCCTTGAGCTGGACGGCCGGGTAATCGGAAGCATCATGTATACAAAGGCCAGGCTGGCTGATGAGTCCGGGGCTGAAAAGGAGATTCTTACATTCGGCCCTGTTTCCGTTGCGCCTGAATACCAGAGAAGGGGCTGCGGAAAGATGCTGATGGAGCATTCTTTTGAGCGGGCGGTGTCCCTTGGATATGATGTGATTGTCATATTCGGAAGTCCGGCAAATTATGTGAGCAGCGGCTTTAAAAGCTGTAAAAAGTTTAATATCTGTCTGGAGGACGGAAGCTTTCCGGCGGCGATGATGGTCCGGGAGCTTGTACCCGGTGCGCTGGACGGCAGGAGATGGATTTACCACGACAGTCCTGTTATGGCCATTTCTGAGGAAGAGGCGCGTCTATACGACGACAGTCTGGAACGGATGGAGAAAAAACATCTTCCAAGCCAGGAGGAGTTTTACATCATGAGCCATTCATTCATTAAATAAGGCGCTTCCGGTAAAGCGGTGGCATATGTTGGCCTGCGTTTCATAAAGACGGATGAGGCATTGGGGAATACCTGAAATGAAGGAAGGATATATGACATACTGATGTCTTGTTTTGTATGATAACATGTCAGAAATAGGATCCGCGTCAACGAATATCAGCGGAGCTTGGAAAGGAATGGGTGCCATGGCATACAGTTTAAAGGAAGTAACGATACGGACGGATAATTCAGAGGAGGGAATGGAGCGCATAGGGGAACTCTGGCGTCATATTATGGACGGCCGTCTGCCCATTCTCTTTGACAGCGGGCATCAGTTCCGGGCAGGAATATCCCCTGTTTCCAGGTACAGCGGCTATGACGGTGACGAGACAGGCAGCTATGACCTGACCGTCATGGCGGTTACAAGCGACTTTTTCACCAAAATGGATGAAAAGGTGAAAATGGGGCAGTACCGGAAATATGATGAGTGGGATGAAAACGGCGACCTGGGCGCCTGTACCCAAAAGGCGTGGGAGACCGTGTGGAGCCAGCAGAAGGATGGGACCATACGCAGGAGCTTTACAGAGGATTACGAGAGCACGGTTCCCGCAGAATACACCAAGGACGGCAAGGCGCATTGTTATCTGTACATTGCCGTCAGATAGGAAGCGGCTGAAGAAATGGAGTTGTATTAAGGGCTTGCTGCCGGCAATGGCGGCCGGCCTTTTTGTTTTTCCTCTCCGTCCGCAATCTACATACAGGTGGGGGTAAAACTGCACAATAGAAAGTGCTGAAATAAAGGGAAATTTGTCGAAATAGGTTGACTATGTAAAAGGGCCTATTTATAATTTTCATGGTAAAGCGCGGTGCAGGGTCAGGGGGTGTCAGTTTGATGAAGGGAATGAAGGTAAATCTGCGGATTAAAATTATATACACATGTATTATCGCTGTATTTGTCAGTGTTTTCCTTATCATGCAGTATTCCTTCAACCGCAGCAGAAATCTGCTGATCATCCAGGAGGCGGGTATCATATCACAATATATGAACCGCAATGAGCTGGCGCTTACGGAGGTGACGGATTCCATCCGTAAGCTGTCGGCTGCATCCAGCACCAACAAGCAGGTGGCATCCTATCTGAACCAGTCCTGTGATGGAAATGTATATTCGTCGGAGAATGTCAGCCGTATCCGGGCTGTGGAGGAGACACTGACCTTTTACCGGAATATATTTTTTGATTACCGGCTCCACTATATTATCCTGGGAGCCGACAGCACGGTCTACAGCGTGGCGGACGGAATTGACAACAGTAGCTATTTTGGGGAGAAATTTGCCCAGAGCGTCAGGGAGCAGCCATGGTACCGCCAGTTCCTGGGAGGAAAGGAAGTGTCCGGGTGGATTGCCCCATGTATTTACAATGATAAGGGTGTTTTCAAGGACAGGATTGAGTCCGGGAAGGATGAGGAGTTCATCTTATTCATCCGGCGGATTAAGGATTATAATTCACTTAAATTTCTTGGGGTGTCCTTTGTATCCTTTCCCACTGAAAATCTGTCACAGGTGCTGATTCCCTATGACGGGGCGGCGCTGGCCCTCTTTGATAAGGGAAACCATCTGATTTACACCACGGAGCAGAGCGATATACTGGATGATATATCTGCCGGCCGTCTGGCGGAGGATTTACAGGAGGACCAGGATTATTTCCATTATACAAAGGACGGTCAGGAGTATCTGGTGAACCATGTGACCATGGCCGGTACAGGATGGCGCATGGTGAACCTGGTGCCCCTGTCCCATATCACCCAGGCAGTGGACAAGCTTCACAGCACCGTAACCTCCCTGACGGTCCTCATGGCCCTGGGAGCCTGTATGGTCTGCCTTGCCATGTATTTCTATGTCAACGCGCCCCTCAACCGTCTGATCCATAAGGTGAGCGGGGTAAATATCGGAGGGACAAAAATCTCTGATATGGAGGATGCAAAGGGCAGACAGATGCCTGTGTTCGGAATCGTGGAGGCAGAGCTGGAAATCAGCAGGATGGTGGATTATATAGAGAAACTCTCTGCCCAGACTATCAAGCAGAAGGAAATAGAGCAAAATCTCCGCTATGAAATGCTCCGGGCCCAGATTAATCCCCATTTCCTTTTTAACACATTAAATGTAATCAAATGGTCTGCCATGATATCCGGGGCAGGCAATATAGCGGATATGATTACCTCCCTTGGAATCCTTCTGGAGAGTACCATGAACCATAGGGAGGAAGAGGTGCCCTTAAAGGAAGAAATACGTGTGGTGAAGGCATGGGTGGAAATCAAGAACTGGGGCCTTAAGAACCGGATTGAACTGGTGACAGACATTCCTCAGGAGCTGGAGGAATTTAAGGTGATTAAATTCTTCCTTCAGCCGTTGGCGGAAAATGCGGTGTTGCACGGCATGGGAGAAGCAGCCCACGGCACCATTTGGGTTGCGGCTGAACAGTATGGAGAGCGGGTATGCGTCACGGTACAGGATAACGGAGTGGGTATGGAACAGGGAAAGCTGGATGAGATACTGAAGGAAATGGATGAGAACAGTAAGAAACGCCATGTAACCGGAATCGGGCTTACCAGCATCCATGAGCTGATGAAAGCCAGGTACGGACCGGATTACGGGCTTTATATTGAATCCAGGGTAGGATACGGTACCAAGGTTTTTGCGGTTTTTCCATATAGGAGAGGGAGTGGGACATGCTGAAGGTAATGATTGTGGATGATGAAATCATAGTGAGGGTGGGATTTCAGTCCTGCATTAACTGGGAGGCTCACGGATGCCAGGTGGTGTCCACCTGTGAATCCGGAGGGGACGCAGTGGAGTACATGAACCGGGATGTGCCTGATATTGTGTTCACAGACATCATGATGCCCGGCATGGACGGAATCCAGCTGGTGAAGTATATAAGTGAGAACCACCCGGATACAAAGGTGGTGGTCTTAAGCTGTGTGGATGAGATTGATTATGTGAAGAGGGCAATCAAGCTGGGGGCAGAGGATTATATACTTAAGCTGTCTTTTACCCAGGATACGCTGGTGGAGCTCATCACAAGGTTAAAGTCCCTGATTGAGGAGGAACGGCAGAAGGCGGGCAGGGGCAGTCTGGATATGAAGGTGCAGTCCTTTAACCGGGAGGAGGACTTAAAGACACTGCTGCTGGGAAATCACGGACCGGGTGACAATGAAATGCTCCTGGACCGGCTGGGATATACATACAATCCGTTTGAATCCTACAGGGCAGGCTGTTTTCTGGTGGACAACGAAAGGATGAACCGGCCTGTCAGCGGTGCGGACTCCCATATCAGAAAGTATGGTCTTTTGAACATTGTCCGTGAATATCTCGAAAGCCTGCCAAAGTCAGACCTGGCCTTTACCGGTGAAAATGAAATCGTGGTTTTGTTCAGGAGAGAAGGGGGAAAGAGCCCGGACTGCTTTTTTCCAGACACCCTGGATTTGCTCAACCATGCCTTAAAGACCCATCTGAACCTGACTCTTTCCATGGGGATGGGACAGGAGTGCTCCAGCCGGATGGACATTCCGGCCGGATTTGCGCAGGCCAGAAGGATGGCGGCGCTGCGTTTCTTTGACGGTCCGGCTGCCTTTCACTGCGGGAAGGAGGATGGAGGGCGCCCCTTCATCGCAAAAAGGAGTGTCCAGCGGAGTATGCAGGAGGCCATATTCAGGCAGGATGCAGGGGAGGCATTCCGGCTGATTGACGGCTGGTTTGAGGAGATGGCCGGGTTCCGGTCCTACGACCAGATTCAGGCCATACGCCGGGGCGTGGTGGAGACCTGGGTGTTTATATCAGGATACTCCATTCCCGAGGGAGCGGATGTGCCTGAATATGACGAGATATATTCTACCGGAGATTTTTGGGGAGCCGAGACGCTGATAGAGCTAAAGGGATGTTTTAAGGACGCGGTCCGGTCTGTTGTGGATTACCTGATGGCCAATAAGAACGCGAACCCGGAGATTACAAGATTTCTCCAGTATCTGGAGGACCATGTGGATGAAAATATAAGCCTGGAGGAAGCGGCCGGATGGTGCGCCCTGGGAAAGAGCCAGTTCTGTATTCTGTTTAAGAAGGCTGCCGGCGACACCTTTGTAAATTATTTCAACGGGCTTAAGATGAAAAAGGCATTTGCCCTTCTGGGAAGTTCCAATATCCAGGTGCAGGAGGCTGCCAGCCGTATAGGCATACATGACATCTCCTATTTCAGCCGCCTTTTCAAAAAATATTACAATATGAGTCCAAGTGACGTCCGTAAATTGTGAAAATCATACTATAATTAAAAAGAATCATACGATAATTCAGATAAAAAATAGGGATTATTTTGGGTGGACGATAATACCAATAATCCCTATTTTTTTAAATTCCAAATTAGGGATGTAACATTTATACTATGCTTACAGTTAACAAAAACGTGTATAGAAGGAGGGTATTTATGAAACGTAAGTTATGTCTGGCTTTAAGCGCAGTAATGCTGGCGGGTTCACTTGCGGGCTGCTTTGGGGGGGCCAGCGGACTGCCGGGAGATACGTCTAAGGCTTCGGAGGCTCCGGCCGGTAAGGAAGCGGAGGGAACATCAGGGGAATCGGCCGCAGGGGAGGCCGGTGAAAAGCCCTATACGGGGACAACAATCCGTGTCCTCAGCATGACAGGACAGATATCAGATGCCATTGAAGCGTATCTGGATGATTTTGAGCAGGAAACCGGCATTAAGGTGAATCTGGAGCTGTACGGGGAAGCCCAGCTTCGTGAGAAGATAACCACGGAATTTCTGGCGGGCTCATCCACCATTGACGCATTCCTCATGAGCCCTCTGCAGGACATGGCGGCTTACAGCAATAACGGATGGATTGAACCGCTGGATGAATATTTGAAGGATTCGGATTTTGACTGGGATGACTTTTCATCAGCGCCCATGGAACAGATTAAGATTAAGTCTGACGGAGCCGTCGGAGCGCTTCCGCTGTATTCTTCCGTGCAGCTGATGTTCTACCGGAAGGATGTATTTGAGGAAAAGGGAGTGAAGGTTCCCACAAATTACGACGAGCTGCTGGATGTATGCGGAAAAATCAATGACCCGGCTAATAATTTTTACGCGATTGCCTGCCGCGGCGAGAAGATAGCTCTTACATCCCAGTTCTCACCGTTCCTCTACGGATTTGGCGGCGCTTATTTTAAGGACGGAACATGCGCCTTTAACACACCGGAGAATCTGGAAGCAGCCAGGTTCTATGGAAAGCTGCTGGGTGATTATGCTCCGGAAGGCATACTGACCGCAGGATATTCACAGATGACCCAGCTGTTTAACGCAGGGCAGGTAGGCATGTGTGTGGACGCAATTGCACTGTATCAGACCCTGATTGATCCCAATGAGTCTTCCTTCTACGACAAGGTAGGGGTTGCTCCCATTCCGGAAGGTCCAGCGGGACGCCAGTCCTATAAGCAGGTTGTGTGGGGCGCGTCTATTTACTCAGGCTCAAAGAACAAGGAAGCCGCATGGGAATTCCTCAAATTTGCGGCAGGCAAGGACATTGCCGCCGACATCACTCCAAAGGGAATGCCTACCTTCAGGGCTTCTGTTTGGGAAGACGAGCGGGTGACGGCTGCCAGGCCGGAAGATTACATCCAGGCTTACAATGAAGAGATTCAGGCTGATACCACCAACCAGTACGGACTTCCGCGTATGACCGCAGTATCCGAGGCCAGGGACGCCATGGGCGAGGCCATTGTGTACTCCATCGAGACAAAGGGAGAGGGAACGGATCTGGAAAGCAAAATGAATGCGGCGGCGGGAAAGGTAGATCAGCTTCTCAAGGATGCGGGAGAGTACGGCGCGGATTATCCCTATGAGGATTAGTGTATGTCTGAAAGCAATGGAAAGGAGCCTGTAACAAGGCTCCTTTCTAACAACAGAGAGGGATGTATATATGAACAATTTTGTCAACAAACATATTAAATGGGTCTTTTCACTGCCTGCCCTTATATTCATGATGGCTATGATTGCGGTACCCATTGCAATGACCTTCCTGTTCAGCCTGAGTGACTGGAACCTGCTGACTGGAAACGGGATGCGTTTTAACTGGGGAAAGAATTATCCGGATGTGCTGGCCAGCAGGGAATTCTGGCAGTCCCTGGGAATCACATTTTACTATACGGCCATTGCCACGGTAGCGGAAATGCTTTTGGGGCTTGCCATCGCCCTTGTGCTGAATAAGGATTTCAGGGGCAAGAACGGGGTGAAGGCAGTGGTGCTGCTGCCGTATATGATGGCGCCGGTGGCAGTGGGACTTATGTGGATGCTGTTTTACGAACCATCCTCCGGCCTGCTCAATTACATATTCACAACCGTGGGTCTCCCCAGGTCAGCCTTTGTATCGGCCAAACAGACAGTTATACCCGCTATCGCGGCGGTGGAAACCTGGCAGATGACCCCTATGGTGGTGATTGTATGTCTGGCAGGACTTTCCTCTCTCCCGGCAGACCCCATGGAGGCTGCCAGGGTGGACGGGGCGACACCCATCCAGACATTCTTCCAGGTAACCCTGCCCCTTCTCACCCAGACCCTGTTCTCCATCGGTCTGCTGCGGTTCATAGACGTATTCAAGTCCTTTGACCTGATTTACGCCATGACAAAGGGAGGGCCGGCCAACGCCTCCAGGACACTGAACCTGTTTGCCTATGAAACGGCATTTTCCTATTATAAATTCGGCCTTTCATCTACAATGCTTATGATATTGTTTGTGATTGTGCTGCTGCTCAGCGTTTTAGTCATGAAAATACAGAGAAAGCTGGTGGCGTATTATGGCGGTTAAAAAATACAGGACAAAGAAAATTATATCAAAATTATTATTCGGCATCCTGGTGCTGGTCATTATCATACCGATTCTTTTCCCGCTGTATTTCGTGTTGATTTCATCCTTTAAGAATATGGCCCAGGTATATATCATGCCTCCCAAGCTCTTTGGATTCAAACCGATTTTGGATAACTATATTTACATATTTAAGACCCAGCACTATGGAACCTATATGATGAATTCCACCATTGTGGCGGTGGCGTCAACGGCGCTGTCCCTGCTTTTGGGGGTACCGGCTGCCTATGCCATAGCCAGATATAAAATGGGGAAGGCAAATACGGCTATCCTTACGGCGCGCCTTCTGCCCAACATATCCATTTTGCTGCCATATTACTTCATATTTTCCAAGCTGCGCATGATTGACACCTACGGTGTGCTGATACTCAGCCACATGGTGCTGTCCCTTCCTCTGATTGTGTGGATTATGGTGGGATTTTTCAGCGATTTGCCTCTGGAACTGGAGGAGGCAGCCATAGTGGACGGCTGCACCAGGCAGAAATGCTTTAAAGATGTTCTCCTTCCCGTCAGCGCGCCGGGGCTGGTAACCTGCTCCACCCTTTCATTCCTGGGGTCCTGGAATAACTTTCAGTTTGCCCTTATACTCAGCGGTGAGAAGACAAGGACCCTTCCTGTCTCCCTGCAGTATTTCGTGTCAGGCGCGGATATACGCTGGGGGCGTATGCTGGCAGCCACCATTGTTGTCATCGTGCCAACCATCATTCTGACCATGCTGCTCCAGAAGTACATTGTGCAGGGCATGACGGCCGGCGCGGTGAAAGGATAGGGCAGGGGCAATGGCCGGAACAGGCCGGATGAGGTGACAGAGGAGGCAAATGTGGAGATACCGGTGCTGGTTCATGGAAAGGGAATCTATGATTCCGATGCCATGAAGATGAAATATACAGGGATGGTCCTGGAAGGAAGCCGGATTAAGGAGATGGGCCGCTTTGAGGAACTGAGTCAGGCATATCCCGATGTCCGGGTCATGGATTTTTCGGACAGCTATATCCTGCCTGGTCTGGTCAATACCCATGTACATCTGGAGTTTACGCCTTGCCGGGATACCTATGGCATCTACCGGAGGGAGGACAGGAAAGCCCGTCTGGACAGGGCCGCGGAACACGCCAGGACACTTCTGCGCTCAGGCGTGACAACGGTCCGGGACGCAGGAAGCTCCATGGACCTGGCAGAAGCTCTGTCCGGCAGGGAGGCAGGCTCGGAGCCGAAAACAGAGCTGCCAAGGATTCAGGCAGCGGGTATGCCCCTCACCCCGGACGGAGGCCATCTGGCCTTTCTGGGAAAAACGTCCAACGGTACGGAGGAATTGAAACAGGCTGTAAAAGAAAGAAAATCAGCGGGCTGCGGCTGCGTCAAGCTGATTGTCAGCGGAGGCCAGCTTACACCGGGCTCTGTACCGGAGCATGACACCTACAGCAGAGGGGAAATACAGGCAGCGGTGGAGGCGGCCCACGAGCTGGGACTTCCCACGGCAGCCCATTGCCTGACAACCAGTTCCTATGTGAACGCCATGGAGGCTGGGGTGGACAGTGTGGAACACTGCGCCTGTTTCAGGAGAAACCGCCGCCTGGGACTTTTAGAACGGTATTATGAGCCGGACGTGATGGAAGCCTTTCGCGGAGACCACCGGTATTTCATGATTGGGATATCCAACAACTACCATCAACTGGACCAGGTCAGGGAAGGCGTGAGAAAACCGGATGAGAGGGAAGCCTTTCTGCTGGAACAGGAAAAGCGGGAATGTGAAATATTCGGCCGTTTGGCGGACCTGGGAATGCGTCCTCTGGTGGGAACAGACGCCGGATGCGGATATACCTTTTTTGACGAAACCTGGCTGGAGATGGAGCTTTTATGCAGGCGGTGCGGCCTTACACCGGAGAAGGCGATTCACGCCGCCACCCTGGAGGGCGCCAGGGCATTGGGGTACGGGGATTTCCTGGGGCGGCTGGCTCCCGGGTATGAGGCGGATTTCATTGCCGCAGCACAGAATCCCATCCAGGATATAGAGGCGTTCCGTCACATAAAACATGTTGTGTGCAGAGGAAAAATCATAGAGTAGGGAGAATGGATATGGAACATATGTATGAACTTAAGGGCACAGAAGCAATCATATCACCCAGCCTCATATATTATGAGGAAATCATCAGGGAAAACATAAAGAAGACAATAAGGACAGCGGGAAGCCCCGAACGGCTGTGGCCTCATGTAAAGAGCCATAAATCCATGGATATGGTGCGGATGCAGATGGAGTACGGCATAACAAAGTTTAAGACGGCCACGGTGGCAGAGGCCGAGATGGCCGCAATGGCAGGTGCGCAAAGGGTAATCCTGGCCTATCCGCTGGTTGGTCCGAACATGGAACGCTTCGTGAGACTGGCAAAGGCTTATCCGGATACTATATTCTACGGCGTGGAGGATGACCGGGCCCAGTTTGAGGCCCTGTCCAGGGTGTGTGTGGAACACGATGCCGTGCTGCCAATGCTGGTGGATGTAAATATGGGAATGAACCGTACCGGCGTTCCCATTGAAGGACTGGAGGAGCTCTACCGTTTTGCGTATTCCCTTCCCGGGCTTCGCCTGTGCGGAATGCACTGCTACGATGGAAACCACAATAATAAGGATGCAGCCGTAAGACGGGCCGAAGTGGATGATACGGACAGAAGGGTGGCGGACATCATGGAACGCCTGACCGGGGATGGAATCTGCTGCGAGCTGGCAGTGGCAGGGGGTACCCCCTCCTTTCCATGCCATGCTGACTGCACCCGGTGGTATCTGTCTCCGGGCACCGCATTTATCACGGACGCGGGGTATTATATGAACCTGCCGGATTTGGATTTTATACCCGGCGCCGCCGTGATGACCAGGGTTATCAGCCACCCTGCCGAGGGCGTGTTTACCACGGACCTGGGATACAAGGCGATTGCGTCAGACCCGGCGGGACAGCGGGGCTTTATCGTGGGTCTGGAGGATGCGGTGCCTATCATACACAGCGAGGAGCACTGGGCATTCCGGCTGGAGGATAAAAGCAGGATACCGGCCATGGGAACCTGCCTCTATGTGATTCCCACCCATATATGTCCCACCACGGCTTTGTATCCGGAAATTCTGGTGGCTAAGGAGGGAAGGGTGGCGGCCAGATGGCAGGTGACCGCAAGAAACCGCAGGATTACTTACTGATTGTGCCGGAACAAGGAGGTATTTTGTGGATTGTATTGAACTGCTGAGGGAGCTGATACGGTTTGACACCGTCAACCCTCCCGGAAATGAAAAGCCGGCAGCCCGGTATCTGGCCGGGATCCTGCAGACTGCGGGATTTAGGTGTGAAGTGCAGGATTTAGGCGGAAACAGGGCAAATCTGATTGCTGTTCTGGGCGGAGGGGATGGACCGGAGCTCATGCTGACCGGACATCTGGACGTGGTTCCGGCCATGGGAGCGTGGGACAGCAGCCCCTTTTCCATGGCAGAAAAGGATGGCAGGCTCTACGGCAGGGGAACCAGCGACATGAAAGGCGGGATAGCCGCCATGTGTGAAGCCGCCATGGGCTGTGCCGCCAGGAAAGAGACTATGAAGGGAAGTCTGAAGCTTTTATTTGTGGCGGATGAGGAGTGCTCCAATCTGGGTACATTAAGCTATCTAAAGACCCATGGAGGAAGCGGTTATGCCATCATAGGAGAACCCACCCGGCTGGAGGTGGCGGTTGCCCACCGGGGAGTGTCCAGGGATTATATTGATATAAAGGGGGCTCCCAGGCATGCCGCCCTCCCCGCAGGGGAGGAGGATGCCGTGATGAAGGCATGCAGGGCAGTTCTGGCCGTAAATGACATGAATGAAACGCTGCGCCATGTCACACATCCGGTCCTGCCGCCTCCCGGCATTGCGGTTACCATGATAGAGGGATATGAGAAGGACAATGTGGTGCCGGGAAATGTACGCCTCCTCCTGGACTTTCGGATTCACCCGGGCATGGACCATGAGCAGGTGGGACGGTTTCTGGACAAAGGCTTTGAACAGGCCGGGATTGACGGCTGCCAGAGGACGCTGCGTTATTATATGCCTGGCGGGGAGATAGGCCAGGATGACCGGTTCGTGAAGCTGTGCCTTGAGGAGCGGGAACGTCTGCTGGGAATCAAATCATTCCCACAGCCCTTCGAGGCATCCTGTGAACAGTGTTTCCTGACAGAGCAGGGAATCCGGACTGTTATCTGCGGTCCCGGTGATATTGCCCAGGCCCATACGGTGGGGGAATTTACCCGGGAAAAGCAGGTGCGGGATGCCGTGAAACTATATGGGAGAATCATAGACAGAATTCTGTACAAAACAAAATATAATTAAGGAGAGATAATGATGATGAAAGACGTATATGAGATTTTAAAAGAAAAAGGAATCACTTTGCCGCAGCCCCCCGCCAAGGGAGGAGTGTACACGCCGGTACAGGAGTTTGGTGACAAATTTCTTTATTGTTCAGGCTGCGGTCCGGACCTGGGAAACGGAAATACAGTAGTGGGCAAGCTGGGAAAGGATCTGACAGTGGAGGAGGGCCAGAGAGCGGCATATAACTGCATGCTGAACCTGCTGGCAAACTTAAATGATAAGACCGGGGATTTGAACCGGATCAAACGGTTCGTGAAGGTTCTGGCTTTTGTGAACAGCGCGGATGACTTTGGGATGCAGCCCCAGGTGGTGAACGGGGGATCCAACCTGATTGCCCAGCTGTTTGGAGAAGAAGCAGGACTTCCGGCACGTTCAGCCATTGGAACCAATGCCCTGCCGGGTGGAATCGCATGCGAGATTGAGGTTCTGGTGGAGCTGAAATAGAAGCGCAGGCAGCAGCGGAAATCATGACTTGTAAAAGCCGGTCCCCTGCTATATAATTGATAGCATAAAAAGTCAGTAAAGCCCCTGAAGGGGAAGCCGACAACAGGATACGGAGGAAGATACAATGAAAATGGTAATCATTGAGCCGCTGGGCGTGGAAGAGGGAAAGCTTTTGGCTATGGCAAGGGAGGCCCTTGGGGACCGGGTGGAGATTGTGTATTACAACACAAAGACAACGGACACCGCAGAGCTCATAGAGCGCGGAAAGGATGCTGAAATCATTGTGGTATCCAATCTGCCTCTGAATGCCCAGGTCATAGAGGGATGCAGAAACTTAAAGCTTCTGGCCGTGGCATTTACAGGCGTGGACCACATTGCCATGGATGTGTGCAGGAAGAACGGTGTCATGGTGTGCAACTGCGCCGGATATTCCACCTGCGCTGTGGCGGATCTGGTGTTCGGCATGTTAATCAGCCTGTACAGGAATGTGATTCCCTGCGACAAAGTCTGCCGGGAGGAGGGCACCAAGGACGGCCTGGTGGGATTTGAACTGGAAGGCAAGACGTTTGGCGTGGTGGGAACCGGGGCCATCGGCCTTCGTGTGGCAGCCATAGCCCAGGCATTTGGATGCAGGGTATTGGCTTACAGCAGGACTGCCAGGGATGTGCCCGGCGTCCGCTATGTGGATTTGGAGACACTGCTGGCTGAATGCGACGTGGTTTCCCTCCACACCCCTCTCACGGAGGAAACCAGGGGACTGATGAATGAGGAGCGCATCGGATTGATGAAGAAGAACGCGGTGCTCATCAACACGGCCAGAGGGCCTGTGGTGGACAGCGATGCCCTGGCAAATGCTCTGAAGGAGGGCAGGATTGCGGGCGCCTGTATTGATGTGTTTGAAAACGAGCCGCCGGTCAGGAAGGACCACCCGCTGTTTTCAGCGCCAAACACCATTGTGACGCCCCATGTGGCATTTGCCACCAGGGAAGCCCTGGTAAAACGGGCTGTCATTGTGTTTGACAATGTGGTAAACTATCTGGATGGAACTCCGGGAAATGTGATTGGGTGATATCTGTATGAAAAAAGTCAGGAAGCATATCATATTTTCCGGCAGGGTGCAGGGGGTGGGTTTCAGGTACACCTCCTGTTACCTTGCCCGCCCCTTGGGCCTTACCGGGTGGGTGAAGAATCTGTGGAACGGCGATGTGGAGATGGAGGTCCAGGGAGATCCGCTGGCGATTGGCCGATTCTTAAGGAATCTGGAGCAGGGTAGGTTCATACACATTGAACATATGGAAGCAGAAGACATTCCGGTGATTGAAGAGGGCAGTTTCAGGGAAATATATTAATAGCAGTGGAGGTTTTATGTTTGGGATAATAGTGGCGGGAAAACGGGTATATGATAAATTTGCTGAGGATGAGATGACGGTCTACGCGGCCCAGGTCTCCTTTTTTATCATACTCTCCGTGGTGCCATTTATCATGCTGCTTTTGACAGCGGTCCAGATGATTCCGAGCATCAGCAATGCCAGGTTCATGGAATTGATTGTGGGCCTGGTGCCGGTGGATTACAAGTCTCTGGCATTTCGGTTGGTAAATGACCTGTCCTTAAAGTCTCCGGCAACCATGATCTCCGTCACGGCCGTCACGGCACTGTGGTCCGCGGGCCGCGGTATGTTCAGCGTGGCCAGAGGCTTGAACCGTGTAAACGGCTACGGGGAAAAGCGCTGGTATGTGATTAACAGGCTGATTTGTTCAGGATACACCATTGTGTTCATCCTGGTGTGTATCCTGTCCCTGGGCCTGCTGGTGTTCGGCAACATGATTCAGGCGTTTATGGTGAACCGTTTTTCCATCATAGCGGATGTGACCACCCACATCATTAGTTTCAGGGCCCTGTGGGCGATGATGATACTGATTATATTTTTCCTGGGAATCTATACCTTTGTGCCGGATAAGAGGCTGAAGCTCAGGGACCAGCTTCCGGGAGCCGTGTTCTCCACGGTTGGGTGGATGGCCTTTTCCTTTGCCTTTTCCCTGTATTTCAGCCATATAGGGGGAAAGAATTACTCTTATATGTATGGAAGCCTTACAGCCATTGTGCTGCTGCTTCTGTGGCTTTATTTTTGCATGTGCATCCTGTTCTTCGGGGCGGAAATCAATTATTTCTGGAAGGAACTGTTTCCCGGGGAAACCCCGGAGTGACCGGAGCATGCCTGTCTCTTGGATAAGGGGCAGGCTGTTTTTGTCTTTTTGGTGAAACGGTCAGGCGGCTGGTCCTGGCATCGTCGCTGACGCACAGATAATCCGGGCTGTCCGGGGCAAACAGGCGGTTTGGCACGCCTTCCCACCTGCGGTACACAACCAGGGGACAGGAGCACAGTTCCTTAAGGGAAATAGAATTCGCCCCGGGATGGGGAAAGAAACAGCGTTCCCCCACAGCCATCATGATTTCACCGGATAAAAACAATATTTTATATATGGTTGATTCTATGTTATAATACCAGGCAGTGTGAAAAAATACAATGGATTCCGGCAGAGGAGTGAAAGACAATTATGAAACGATTGTTCAGTTATATGAAGGATTACAAGCTAGAAAGCATACTGGGGCCGCTGTTTAAAATGCTGGAGGCCAGCTTTGAACTGTTTGTGCCCCTGGTGGTGGCCCGCATGGTGGACGTGGGAATCCGGGGCAGGGCCAGCGGATACATCCTTAAGATGGGAGGCGTTCTGGTGCTTCTGGCTCTGATTGGCCTGGCATGCTCCCTGACGGCCCAGTATTTTGCCGCCAAGGCAGCCACGGGGGCAGCCACCTCCCTGCGCAACGACCTGTTTTCCCATATAGGAAGATTGTCCTACACAGAGATAGACACAGTGGGCACGGCTGCGCTTATCACGAGGATGACCAGCGACATCAATCAGGTGCAGAGCGGTATCAACATGACGCTGCGCCTGCTGCTGCGATCACCCTTTGTGGTATTTGGCGCCATGGTCATGGCCTTTACCGTGGACGTGCGCTCGGCCTTTGTTTTCGCAGTCACCATACCGGTGCTCTGCGTGGTGGTGTTCGGCATCATGGCAGTCAGCATGCCGCTCTATAAATCCGTGCAGAGACAGCTGGACAAGGTGCTGTTAACCACCAGGGAAAACCTGTTGGGGGTCCGGGTTATCCGCGCCTTTAACAGGCAGAAAAGCGAGACGGAGAAATTTGACCGGGAAAACGGAAGCCTGGTCAGGATGCAGGTCTTTGTGGGAAAGATATCCGCCCTGTTAAACCCTGTGACCTATGTCATCATAAATATAGCCGTGGTGGCAGTCATATGGGTGGGAGCTGAACAGGTGGACAGCGCAGTGCTTACCCAGGGCAAGGTGATTGCCCTGGTGAATTACATGTCCCAGATTCTGGTGGAACTCATAAAGATGGCAAACCTGATTATCATTATATCCAAGGCCGTTGCCTGCATGAACCGGGTGGACGGCGTATTCCAGGTGGAGAGCAGCATTGAGGACAGAGGAACGTCCGGAATACGGGAGCGCAAGTCCCAGGCTCCCAAGGTAGAGTTTAAAGATATGGAATTCGTTTATGCAGGGGCCAAGGAGCCGGCCTTGCAGGGCATTTCCTTCCGTGCCATGGCCGGACAGACCATAGGCGTCATAGGGGGAACCGGATCCGGAAAATCCACCCTGGTAAATCTGATTCCCAGATTTTACGATGCAGCCTCAGGGCAGGTGCTGGTGGACGGGACGGATGTGAAGGACTACCCTCTGGACGGGCTGAGGGAGAAAATGGGGGTGGTTCCGCAGAAGTCCGTACTCTTTAAGGGAACGCTGCGCGACAACATGCGCTGGGGAAAACAGGATGCGTCGGATGAGGATATCTATAGGGCCCTGGATACGGCCCAGGCACGGGAATTCGTGGATTCCAAGGGCGAGGGCCTGGACCTTTACATTGACCAGGGAGGCCATAACCTGTCGGGAGGCCAGCGCCAGAGGCTGACCATAGCCAGGGCCCTGGTGAGAAAGCCGGAAATACTGATTATGGACGACAGCGCTTCGGCCCTGGATTATGCCACGGACGCCAGGCTGAGAAAGGCCATACGGGAGAATACCGGGGATATGACCGTATTCATTGTATCACAGCGGGCAACTACCATTAAGGGCGCGGATACCATCCTGGTGCTGGACGAGGGACGTCTGGCCGGCATGGGCACCCATAAGGAGCTTCTTAAGGACTGCCAGGTATACAGGGAGATCTGTCTGTCACAGCTTTCAAAGGAGGAGGTGGAACGGGATGAGCAGTAAGAAGGGATTGGACAATAAAAGGAGCAGGGAGACCCTGAAACGAATTCTTAAATATATCAGCCAGTACAAGTGGAGCGTCATCCTGTCTCTGCTCCTGGCCTTTATCACGGTGGCCCTTACCCTGTACGTGCCTATCCTGACAGGCCGGGCCGTGGACCATATAGTTTCAGCCGGGCATGTGGATTTCGCCGGGTTAAGGGGAATCCTTATGAGGATACTGGGAGCAGTGGCTGTTACGGCCGTTTCCCAGTGGCTCATGAACCATATCAACAACATCATCACCTACCGGGTTGTGAAGGATATCCGGACCAGGGCTTTCAACCATCTGGAGGTGATGCCTCTAAGCTATATAGATGTCCACCCATCCGGTGATATTATAAGCCGGATTATAGCGGACATAGACCAGTTCTCAGAGGGCCTTCTCATGGGATTTACTCAGCTGTTTACAGGCGTTCTGACCATAGCGGGCACGCTGCTGTTCATGCTTTCCATCCAGCCTGTCATCACGGCGGCGGTGGTGGTGCTGACGCCTATATCCCTGTTTGTGGCCAGCTTTATCGCCAAAAAGACGTTTGTGATGTTCCGCAAGCAGTCAGAGACCAGGGGCGAGCTGACCTCCCTGACCGATGAGATGCTGGGCAATATGAAGGTGGTTCAGGCCTTCGGATATCAGGAGGAGGCACACAAGCGGTTTGAGGAGATTAATACACGTCTGGCCAGATACAGCCTGAGGGCAACCTTTTTCTCATCCATAACCAACCCGGCCACCCGGTTTGTAAACAGCCTGGTCTATGCTGCCGTGGGTATCACAGGCGCCTATGGGGCTATCCGGGGATTCATCACAGTGGGACAGCTGACCAGTTTCCTGAGCTATGCCAACCAATACACAAAGCCCTTTAATGAGATATCAGGTGTGGTGACAGAGCTGCAGAATGCCCTGGCGTCCGCTGCCCGCGTGTTTGAGCTGATTGATGAGAAAACCATCATAGAGGACAGGGAGGACGCAAAGGTACTGCGCGACGCAAAGGGCAGCGTGGAGCTTAAGCAGGTTTGCTTCTCCTATACGCCGGAGAAAAAGCTGATTGAGGATTTTAACCTTTCGGTACGGCCCGGACAGAGGGTTGCCATCGTAGGACCGACCGGCTGCGGCAAGACCACCATTATCAATCTGCTGATGCGTTTTTACGACGTGGATTCCGGAGCTATCAAGGTGGAGGGAACCGACATACGGGATGTGACCAGGGAGAGCCTGAGGACCAGCTACGGCATGGTGCTTCAGGACACATGGCTTAAGTCAGGTACCATCCGGGACAACATTTCCTATGGACATCCGGAAGCATCTGAGGAAGAGATCATCCGGGCAGCCAGGCAGGCTCACGCCCATGGATTTATCATGCGGATGCCGGATGGATACGACACCGTTATCAGCGAGGACGGTGGAAACCTGTCCCAGGGACAGAAACAGCTGCTCTGCATTGCCAGGGTCATGCTGTGCCTTCCGCCTATGCTTATACTGGATGAGGCCACATCCTCCATTGACACCAGGACGGAGATAAAGGTGCAGAAGGCCTTCGCGCAGATGATGGAGGGCAGAACCAGCTTTATTGTGGCTCACAGACTGTCCACCATCCGGGAGGCGGATGTGATTCTGGTCATGCGGGACGGTAAGATTGTGGAAAAGGGTAAGCATGAGGAGCTTCTTGGGATGAATGGTTTTTACGCGGATATTTACAATGCGCAGTTTGTGAGAGGGTAGTACGCAGGGAATGATGTGAGAGAAGGGGGCGGGCATATGGGAGACGGGCATATGGGAGAGGGACAGATGATGTCTGAATTGTATCAGGAGAATATGAAGCGGCAGAACAAAAACAGGAGATGGAAGGACGGGTTGGCCTTCCTATGTATCCTGCTGGGAAGCCTGATTGTAGCTGTCAACATGAACACCTTTGTGGAGCAGGGAGAGCTGGTGCCGGGAGGGTTTACCGGTCTGGCCAAGCTGATTCAGAGAATCGGCCTCAGCTTCTATGATGTTCAAATATCATTCACATTTCTGAATGTGCTTTTTAACGCGGTTCCGGCCGTGTTCGCCTACCGGCTGGTGGGAAAGAAATTTACTATCCTGTCCTGTATCTGCCTGCTGACAGTGTCAGTTCTGGTGGATGAGCTGCCGGTGGTTCCCATCACCGGGGATATCCTGCTGATATCAGTCTTTGGCGGTATCTTAAACGGCCTGGGGATGAGTCTGGTGCTCAACAGCAGGGCATGCGGCGGGGGAACGGACTTCATCGCCATGTCGCTGTCGGCAAAATACAAGGTCTCCACCTTCAACTATATGCTTTTATTCAGTGCGGTTATCATACTGATATCAGGAACCATTTTCGGAATGGATAAGGCACTATATTCCATTATTTTCCAGTTCTGTAATACTCAGGTTATCAATACCTTTTACAAGAAATATAAGAAAAAGACGCTTCTTATTGTGACGGATAACCCGGCGGCCGTGTCCGCGGACCTGCTGGAGCTGACCAACCACAGCAGCACGATTTTAAAGGGCTTCGGCTCCTACTCAGCCAATAAGAAATACCTGATTTATACGGTGCTCTCGGACAGTGATGTGAGGAAAATGAAGAAACGGATAAGGGAACAGTACCCGGATACCTTTGTGAACGTTATCAATTCCAGCGACGTGGTGGGGAATTTTTACATACAGCCCCTGGAGTGATCGCTCTCTGGGATGAGCTGCATCTTAATGGAATCTTTAGCTGACATTTTCCCAATCTTTATGTATAATAGTCCTTGAAACAAATCAATCTATGTAATATGAAGGAGGAATTATTTACCATGGAATCTGACCCTGAAGCGGCCAATATTTTATTCCAAATCACAATCTTAGTCATCCTGACATTAATCAATGCATTCTTTGCAGGCTCGGAGATGGCTGTGGTATCTGTCAACAAGAACAAGATCCACCGCCTGTCCGAGCAGGGCAGCAAAAACGCAGCGCTCATAGAGCGTCTGATGAAGGACTCAACGATATTCCTGTCCACCATCCAGGTGGCTATCACCCTGGCGGGTTTTTTCTCCAGTGCGTCGGCGGCTACCGGTATCGCCCAGGTGCTGGCGGTGCGGATGGCCCGGTGGAACGTACCCTACAGCCGGACCCTGGCAGGAGTTGTGGTGACCATCATCCTGGCTTATTTTAACCTGGTGTTCGGTGAGCTGGTGCCTAAGCGGATTGCCCTGCAGAAAGCGGAGGCCTTCAGCCTGTTCTGCGTACGACTCATTTATTATATATCACGTATCATGAATCCCTTTATAAAGCTGCTTTCACTGTCCACCAGCGGCTTCCTGAAGCTGATTGGCATGCACAATGAGAACCTGGAGACAGATGTGTCCGAGGAAGAAATCAAGTCCATGCTGGAGACGGGAAGCGAGGCAGGCGTGTTCAATGACATTGAGAAGGAGATGATTACGTCAATATTTTCCTTTGATGATAAGAGGGCCAAGGAAGTGATGGTGCCCAGACAGGATATGGTGGCCCTGGATATCAATGAGCCCCTTGAGGAATTCCTGGATGAGATTCTGGAATCCATGCATTCCAAGATTCCTGTGTACGAAGGGGAGATTGACAACATCATAGGCGTTTTGTCCACAAAGGCGCTGACCATTGAGGCCAGGAGGACTTCCTTTGATAAACTGGATGTCCGCGCTCTTTTAAAGCCGGCCTTTTTTGTGCCGGAGAACCGCAGAACAGACGCCCTGTTCCGGGAGATGCAGGCAAATAAGATTAAACTGGCGATTCTGATTGACGAATACGGCGGCGTGTCCGGCATGGTGACTCTGGAGGATCTGATTGAGGAGATCGTGGGTGATATCCATGAGGAATACGAGGAGGAGGAGCCGGAGCTTACGGAGTTGGAGCCTCATAAGGTTTACCGGGTGTCAGGCGGCATTACCCTGTTTGATTTGAAGGAGGAAATGCATCTGCATATGGACAGCTCCTGTGATACCCTGTCCGGGTACTTAATGGAACAGCTGGGGTATATACCGTCCCGGGAACAGCTTCCCCTGACAGTGGTTACACCGGAAGCTGATTATGAGATATTGGAAATGGAAGACAGAGTCATAGAATGGGTGAAGCTGACCCTTAAGGAGACAAAGAAAGAACAGGAAGAATGATGTACAGGGCATGGTACAAAGGAGGGAAAGTGAATGAGTTTTCTGTTGGAAGGCATTACGGCGGTAACCTGGCAGCAGGCAGTCATGTATGTGGTGGGAATTATCCTGATTTGGCTGGCGGTTAAGAAGGAATATGAGCCTTCGCTTCTTCTGCCCCTGGGCTTTGGCGCCATACTGGTAAACCTGCCGTATTCCGGCGTGGTGGACCAGATGGTACAGGGAAAGATACCTGCGGCCGGAATCATAGAATGGCTGTTCAAGACAGGTATCGAGGCCTCGGAGGCCATGCCAATCCTGCTTTTTATCGGAATTGGCGCCATGATTGATTTCGGACCATTGCTGAGCCAGCCGGTACTGTTTTTGTTCGGGGCGGCGGCCCAGTTCGGAATCTTTGCAGCCATCCTTATTGCGTGTCTTATGGGGTTTGATCTGAGGGATGCCGCCTCAATCGGCATCATTGGAGCTGCGGACGGACCCACCTCCATCCTGGTATCCCAGGTTCTGGGGTCCGGGTACATCGGCCCCATTGCGGTGGCGGCCTATTCCTATATGGCCCTGGTTCCCATTATCCAGCCCTTTGCCATACGGCTGGTGACCACCAGGAAGGAGCGCCGCATCCATATGGAGTATAATCCCAAGAGTGTGAATAAACAGCTGCGCATTGCATTTCCCATCGCCGTGACTATCATAGTGGGCCTGATATCACCCCAGTCCGTGGCCCTGGTGGGCTTCCTCATGTTCGGAAACTTACTTCGGGAATGTGGCGTCCTGGGAAGCCTGAGCCAGACGGCCCAGAATGAGTTTGCCAATATAATTACCCTGCTCCTGGGCATCACCATCTCGTTCAGCATGAGGGCGGAGCAGTTCGTGAACCCGGCCACATTGATGATTATGGTCCTGGGTCTGGTGGCCTTTGTATTCGACACCGCCGGCGGCGTGCTTTTTGCCAAGCTGATAAATGTATTCCTCAAGATGGCGGGTAAGAAACCGGTGAATCCCATGATTGGAGGCTGCGGCATATCCGCATTCCCCATGTCCTCCAGGGTGGTACAGAAGATGGCTGCCAGGGAGGAGCCGGGCAATATCATACTGATGCAGGCTGCCGGCACCAATGTATCAGGCCAGGTGGCATCGGTTATTGCCGGCGGACTGGTCATCAGCATCGTGTCCCAGTATCTGTAGGGCGGCAAAAATGAAGTTTCAAACAGGCTCTGGAGCCGGCAGCAAAGGAGGAGGCGTATGAATATGGAACACGTAGGGATTGCCCTGGAAATTATGGGAAAAGGCATGGGCGGAATCTTTGCGGCCATTATCATCATCATGGCCGCGGTGATGGTATTGGGCCGAATAACGAAGGACCATAAGGACGGCAAAGAATAGTTGTCCGGGAGAAGAGAATAAACAGGAAGGCTGGGAGTATTCCCGCTAAATCTGTCAATGTTTCCTGCTGCGGGAAAGTCGGGGAAATGCCAATATCAAACATTGCAATCTTGCAAAATTTATAATCTATGGTAGAATAAAACCCTACACTATAACACCAGACTTTTCGACTATGGTATTCTTTGGGGAGAATGGAGGCGAAAAACAATGAACACGTACAAAACCGCGGTAGTTGCCGCAATCATTGGCATACACCCGAATACGGTTCGCTTATATGAAAAGCTGAAATTGATACCAAAGCCGGAACGTCTGGCGAACGGCTATCGTGTATTTACAGAATTTCATGTAATGCAATGTAAGTTAGTGCGGATTGCATTCCAAGTAGAGATATTGCAGAATGGATTAAGAAAGAAAATAGCTCGAATGATTACAGTTGCGGCAACAAAAGATTTTGATACTGCAATCATACTCACAAAAGACTACTTAAAACAACTTCAACAGGAACGCAATCATGCTGAGGAAGCGATTGAGATTGTAAAAACAATTTTGGCGGGGAATGAAAGTGAAAACACACAATGTCTGAAACGTAAGGAAGTATCGGAAATCCTTGAGATTTCTATGGACGCTCTGAGAAATTGGGAAATGAATGGCTTGCTTACCGTCAAGCGAAAAGATAACGGGTATCGTGTATATACGGATGAGGATATACAGCGTCTAAAAATTATTCGTTCATTAAGATGTGCAAACTATTCTTTAGAAGCAATCTTACGGTTGCTGCAACAATTATCCAAAAATCCCGATACAGATATTCGTGCTGCGCTGAACACACCAAAACAGACAGATGATATTATTTCTGTCTGCGACAGGTTAATCGTATCTCTTTTATCAGCGGAAAGAAATGCAAACACTCTTTTACAAATGCTTAAAGAAATGCAGATAAAATTTTTATAACCCTACACTTTGCCACCAATGTTCCCATTGGTGGTATTCTTTTTTCACGAAAACAAAGGAGGTCTTAACTATGCAAACTGCAATCAAAGTAGAGCAGTTGTCAAAAGCCTATGACAATCTGCTTGCAGTAGACAAAATCAATCTGTCCGTCAAGTGTGGCACTGTTTACGGGCTTCTTGGTGCAAACGGTGCGGGGAAAAGCACAACGATAGAATGTATTTTAGGCACAAAAAATGCTGATAGTGGAACAGTGTCCGTATTGAACTGCAATCCCCAAAAAGATAGATGCCGCCTGTTCCAAAAAGTTGGTGTCCAATTTCAAGAGGGAGATTATCAGCCGGAAATTAAAGTATCAGAGTTATGCGGGGAAACCGCCTGCCTGTATGAAGCCCCCGCGGATTGGAAAAGCCTTTGCGAACAATTTGGCATAGGCAGCAAGATTGGTAATGCAGTAAAAAGTCTGTCCGGCGGCGAGCGTCAACGGTTATTTATCGTGCTTGCCTTAATTCCTAACCCGAAGTTGGTATTCCTTGATGAACTTACTACCGGACTGGACGCAAAAGCCCGTCGTGACGTTTGGAAAATCCTGCAAGAGCTGAAACAGGGAGGATTGACTATTTTTTTAACCTCTCACTTTATGGACGAGGTGGAAATCTTATGTGACGAGATTTGTATTTTGAAACAGGGAAAAGCAGTATTTTACGGTACGGTTGAACAGGCAAAAGCAGTAAGCGGCTGCGAAAAGTTTGAGGACGCTTATCTCATGCTTTCCGGTGAGGAGGTTGGAGAATGAAATCATTCTTGATACTTTTGAAAAATGAATTAAAACTTAATATCCGAAATATGAATATGGTTATTTTTGCTGTTATTATGCCGCTTATTGTCTTAGTTATTCTTGGCTTTATTTACGGAACAAAACCCGCCGTAGAGGGAACGGCATACACCTTTATGGAACAGTCTTTCGGCGCGCTTTGCTGCATTTCCATTTGCGCGGGTGGGCTTATGGGGCTGCCCCTTGTGGTTTCGGAATATCGGGAACGAAAGATTTTGAAGCGTTTTCAAGTTACCCCTGTCAGTCCTACAAAATTACTTGCTGTTGAATTTGTAATTTACATGATATATTGTGTTGTATCAATTCTGACCCTTTTCCCTGTCGCTATGCTGTTTTGGAAAATCAAAATACATGGTTCTTTTCTCTTGTTTTTGGGAAGTTGGTTTTTGACTATGGTATCAACGTTAAGCATTGGCCTGTTAGTTGGGGGAATTGCTAAAAACATGAAAAGTGCAAGTGTGATTGCCTGTATTTTGTACTTCCCCATGCTTATTTTTTCAGGGGCAACACTTCCTTTTGAAGTTATGCCCTCTGCCATGCAGAAAATTATCAGAATTTTTCCTTTAACACAGGGCATTCAGTTAATGAAAGCGACGTTTCTTGGATTGTCAGTTGACAACGCATTGCTTCCGGTTGTTGTTATGTGTGCTGTTACAATAATCTGTTTTGGTATTTCCGTAAAATATTTCAAGTGGGAATAAAAATACACCTATAATTAAAAAAATATGCCGGACGACGGCAAAAGAAAAAAACGTCGTCACGCAGATGTTTTGTCATGCTGTTTTTTTAGAAGCGGCGGTTTTTGAGAAATCAGAGCCGCCGTTTCATTTTGGAATAATCTTGATTTATTATTCCTTGTCCGTTGGTGATTTGTTAAAAGAATCCCGTCCACCGTTGGGGAGAAATCTGCCTGCTGTTTAGACGTTTGCTGTAATACCTCCTGCTGGAAAGAAAGGGAGTGAAAAAATGAGTTATTCCGCAGAATACAAGGAGCATATCGAGTACACCTTTGCCGCCTTTTGTAAAATTGTTCTCCGTAATGCGTCTATCAGCGCATACCGTGACTTCGGGCGGAAGCAGAAACGGGAAGTATCACTTGACTATCTGATCTCTGTAACGCCTTTTGAGCCGTTCACAACAGATAATTATTTTGAACAGTATGACAAGCCAACTGTCTTTGTTGGGAAAGGGCAAGAGGTTATTGTGGCAAGCAAAAGATTAGCAGACGCATTATGCAGACTGTCGGAGCAAAGGCGGGTTGTCCTGCTGATGTACTTTTTTCTTGGATATACGGACGAAAAAATCGGGAAGATGTACGGGCGCAACAGAAGCACAGCCTATTTCAGTTTGTTGGTTGATACTGTTTTATGCGTAGCAGCCATTCCTGTTTACTTTTTCAGTAATGGAAGGACTCCCTGGTCTCCAATCAGGGGAATCAGGGCATTGTCCCTTTCATCCAGGTTTGCCAGATAATATTTGGTTTCCTTTGCAATCACACCGGACAGAAGCAGGACGGCAATCAGGTTAGGAATAGCCATCAGGGCATTGAGTGTATCGGCAATGGACCAAACCAGTTCCAGCTGCATGACAGGGGCGGCCACCAGTACCGCAATCCATGCCACACGATATGGGATTACACCCCGCTTGCCCATAAGATACTCCAGGCAGCGCTCACCATAGTAGGACCAGCCCAGGATGGTGGAATAGGCGAAGGTAATGATGCCCACGATGAGTATGGGCTGGCCGATGTATGGAATCAAGCTGAAGGCTGCATTGGTCAGTTCACCGCCGGACAGGTTGGTGACATTTATGGTATCGTGACCGATGATGCTGCTGACCAGTACCAGCCCCGTCATGAGGCATACCACAACCGTATCCCAGAAGGTGCCGGTGGCAGACACAAGGGCCTGGCGTACCGGGTTGCGGGTCTGGGCAGCAGCGGCCACTATGGGGGCGGAGCCCATGCCGGATTCGTTGGAGAAAAGTCCTCTGGCGATTCCGTATCGGGCGGACATCATGATACCGGTTCCTGCCAGGCCCCCCGCAATGGAACGGACCTCAGTGAAAGCGCTTTTGAAGATGACGGAAAGGGTCTGCCCCAGGAACGCGCGGTTGATGAACAGAATCACGAGGCAGCCCATCACATAGAAGAAGGCCATAAAAGGAACCAGCTTTTCGCATACCCTGGCGATGGATTTCACGCCTCCGAAAATAACCAGGCAGGTAATGCCTCCCGTGACAAGTCCAACTGCAAGACTGATGGACCAGGGGTATGTAGCCAGAAAGCTCTTAAGACCTTCGGAGCCGGCCATAATGACAGGGGCCACATTGCTGTTTACAATGCTAGAAATGGCGTTGACCTGTACGCCGCATCCTATGCCGAAGGATGTGAGGGTTCCCAGGACAGCGAAGGTAATGCCCAGCCATCGCATGCCTAGACCGCGTTCCAGGGCATACATGGCGCCTCCCAGCATGGTTCCGTCCTTGGTGCGCACCCTGTATTTTACCGCAATCAGGGATTCGCCGTATTTGGTGGCAATGCCGAATACGCCTGTGAGCCAGCACCAGAGCACCGCGCCCGGTCCTCCAAGGGCAATGGCTGTTCCCACGCCTATGATATTTCCTGTGCCGATGGTGGAGGCCAGAGCAGTGGTCAGAGCCGCAAACTGGCTGATATCACCGTGGGAATCAGGGTCCCTGGTGACGGACAGACGGATGCCTGTGAAGGTCCTGCGCTGGATAAATCCGGTTCGGAAGGTGAGAAAGAGATGGGTTCCGAAGAGAAGGCCGATCATGGGAATGCCCCAGAGGCAGTTGTTGATGCCTTCCACAATGCTGCTTACCAATTCCATAATGATACCTCGTTTCCCCGCGGCCGCAGTATTTTGTGAGGGATACGGCTTTGGTGTGAATAATATCAATTAATCTACCACAAAAAAATGGAAAAAGCAAGAAAATACGGTTTTGAGTATTGAAATAGGGATAAAACAATAAAAAATATGGATTTTATTAATGAAACAGAAAAATATATCAAAAAGCCCGGAAAGGCTGTATGCCTGTATACATGTCTGGCAAGGAGGACATATGGGAAAAAGCATGTCAGATAACTACCCGGCGCGGCCTTAAGGCAGACAGCCATTGCGTCGGGATAAGGGAAGCCGAGGAGGCTTTGGCACACATCCGCGAGTGGGATTTTTCACACGTAGACAACCGGTACAGTGAGGAAGCTTGCCCTGGGATTACAGGAAAATCATCCTGCTTGGGGACAGGGATTATCTTCTGGACATGGACACAGGGAGAGGCGAATTTCTGCTTTCACTGGGCCATCCATACAGCAGGACCAGCGCTGCCGAGGCAACCCTCTCAATGTGGAGCTGTGTCCAAAGGTTCTGGTGCCGTTGGGAATTGATTTCAGAGAGGCGCCGGGCAATCTGCCGTTGCCTTTTCCGGGGATGAAGCTGAAGGAGCAGTCCAAAAAGCTTAAATAAAGAAGAAACCGGCACCCCCCACGGTTTGCAGTGGCGGATGAAGCCGGTTTTTCATTGTAATATGAATCATAAAGGTTTAAGATTTACAAAAACCTGCATAAATGATTTTATTCACAGCTGCGAGGCAATGGCTGCCTATACATTAAAGCGGAACAGCACAACGTCGCCATCCTTCATGACGTATTCCTTGCCCTCGGAACGTACCAGGCCCTTTTCCTTGGCCGCATTCATGCTGCCGCAGGCCATCAGGTCGTCGTAGTTGACTACCTCGGCGCGGATGAATCCACGCTCAAAGTCGCTGTGAATCTTTCCTGCTGCCTGGGGCGCCTTGGTTCCCACCTTGATGGTCCATGCACGGCTCTCCTGGGGACCTGCTGTCAGGTAGCTCATAAGGCCCAGGATGCGGTAGCTGGCCGCAATCAGTTTCTCCAGACCGGACTCTGTTAGGCCCAGGTCGTCTAAGAACATCTTTTTCTCATCGTCGTCCAGTTCAGCGATTTCCTGTTCAATCTCAGCGCAGATAACAAATACTTCACAGTTGTTCTCGTCGGCAAATCCCCGGACTGACCGGACATACTGGTTGTCCGCGCCGTCGTCTGCAAGGTCATCCTCAGCCACATTGGCAGCAAAGATCACGGGTTTCCATGTAAGAAGGTTCAGGGTATTGATGAACTCCCTGGCATCATCGTCATCCGGCTCAAAGCTGCGGGCCAGCTTTCCGTCTTCCAGGTGGGCCTTGATGGCTTTTAACAGCTCCACTTCCTTTGCCAGATCCTTGTTGTTGAACGCACCCTTGGACTGCTTGGCAATACGTCGCTCCAAAATCTCAATGTCGGAGAAAATCAGCTCCAGATTAATGGTCTCAATGTCGCGGAGGGGGTTAATACAGCCGTCCACATGAATCACATTGGGATCGTCAAAACAGCGTACCACATGTACGATGGCGTCCACCTCACGGATGTTGGACAGGAACTGGTTGCCCAGACCTTCACCTTTGGAAGCGCCCTTTACCAGACCTGCAATGTCCACGAATTCGATGACAGCTGGGGTGGTCTTTTCTGAGTTGTACATGGCGGTAAGTTTGTCCAGACGGACGTCGGGAACCGGAACCACGCCTACGTTGGGGTCAATGGTACAGAACGGGTAGTTGGCTGATTCCGCACCTGCCTTTGTCAAGGAATTGAAGAGGGTACTCTTGCCGACATTGGGGAGTCCTACGATACCTAATTTCATATATTCTAAATCTCCTTTATTTTCAATGGTTTTTCGGGTTTTGGGGACACACTCCGCACCAATTCCGCACCAATTTTTCGCAGCGCACCATTTTTAACTTGCCACATTGGTGTCCTGTTCGAACAGTTTGATGGCGTTGGTCAGGGATGTGTCGGTGACATGGACATAACGATCCATGGTTGTTTTAATGCTCGCATGACCGAGCAGCTTCTGCAAGACTTTCGGCATAACGCCCCGTTCAATCGCACGGGTAGCGTAGGTGTGTCTCAGAGCGTGCATACAGAACCGCTTGATTTTCGCCTCATCGCACAGCTTGTACAGATGGGTGTCATAGGAACTGTTTTTTGCAGGCTCTCCGGTACGGAAATTGATAAACACCAAATCTCGCATACAAAGGTACTCTGTCTGACCTGTCCGGCGATCCACATATTCCAGAATCTGAGATAACAGTTCTGATTCTTTGCGGGTGAAGCGTTCATCGTAGCACGATTTCAATACATCGTATGCCCGCTTCGTCAGCAGGATCGTGCGGTAGCTGGTCTTTGTCTTAGGAGGACCAGCACGCCAAATGCCTTCGCTGTGGCGATATTCCAAGGTCTTGTTGACAGTCAGTGTCCGCTTCTTCCAGTCAATCGCATCCCAAGTCAAGCCGATCATTTCCGAAGTGCGCAGTCCGGTCTCCAACAGCAATACATACTGTCTGTAGTTGTGAGAGCGTTTTGCGGTTTCCAGAAACAGCGTCTGTTCTTCCACAGTTAAGAACTTGATGTCATCCACAGCCCGGACGGGCTTCGTATAACGAACCCCGTCCATAGGATGTTTTGTAAGCATATCGTTCATGACTGCGGCTCGGAACATGGTTCCCATGGCAATATACGCCTGCCGAATGGTGGAGCCAGCATAAGTGGCTTCCATCCGATTCAGGACAATCTTGCAGTGCATGGGTTTGACATCACATAAGCGCATATTTCCGATAACAGGCTGGATGTTCTTTTGATACCGTTCCCGGTAATTTCGCCGGGTGTTGGGAGCCAGATCCGCAATCAGATTGGTGATCCAGAACTCAAACCAGGCATCCACCGTCATTTCGGAGGATGTGTTGCAAACATCGTGCTTATCTTCGTACTGCGCATCAGCCAGCCAGTTGCGAGCTTCCGGAAGTGTGTCAAAGTGCTTTTCCTTGCGGGAGCCGTCCTTTGCGGTATATCTTGCGGCGTACTTTCCGTCTTTTCTCTGGCAGATACCTTTGCCAATTTCTTTGCCTTTTAAGTTTTTGCCCATTTAATGAACTCCTTTCCTGAGTGCCGGAAACGAGAGTTCATCACGACACTCCATTCTATCATGAAAGTGCTTTTTTTTCAATAGATTTCGATGTTTTTGGTGCGCACCAATTTTGCCTGTTCTGTTCATCAAATCGCAACTCTCCCTTCGATAAATTCCTCAAAAGCCTTGCGTTTGACCAGTTTCTTTGTACCTACATACAATACAAAGGGACAGTTGGGTTGTTTCAGCATCTCGTCAATCTTGTTGATTCCGATATTGCTGTATTCAGCCGCTTCCCGAATGGAAAGCAGCATTTTACGGTCGATAGGCAGGATCGTTGCCTGCTGGTTCTGATTCATCATAGGCACAAATAATTCCTTTCTTATATTTCCATATCCCGTCCGTGCTTGCGGGCAGGAGCCTTGTGTTCACGAGTTTCCTTTCCTCTGGCGAGGATGGCAGAAAGAAAAGCCCTGACCCGTTCTGCTGCGATTTCCAACGCATCCAGATAGGGCTGGGCTTTTTCTTTCAGTTCTTTATATTTTTCGTTCAGTTCGTCATGCCGCTGTTTCCAGATGGAAGCGGATTTTACAGCGGAAGCCAATTTTTCTTTCAGGCGTTCATTCTCAGCATTGAAGATAATTCCGTTTGTGGCGTATCGTTTCAGGGTATCGCACTGGTCTGCTGTGAGGGTGACATTTCCGGTGAAGGAATTTTTCTTACCCATCGCTTCAATATCCTGCACGGTCACTGCCACCGTCTTCGCAGTCTTGGTTTCCTTTTGCAGAGCTTTCAGCTTCTTTTCCTGTTTCTCCACAGCAGATTGGGTATCCGCCAATGCCTGTTCCGCTTGGTCTGCCCGTGCCGTCACAGCTTCCAGACGCTGGGTTTCGGCTTGCACCTTAAACTGAGTAACGGTCAGATGTTCCTCGGTGCTGCCACGCTCTCCACGCTCCACATCGGTATATCCGGCAGCTTGCATGAAATTGAAAAAGTCATCCTGCAACACACTGTAGGACGACTTCAAAATCTTTTTTCCTTTTGTGTTCAACATGGGATTGCCGTTCCCGTCAAGAACAGGTTTGGATTCCCATTTCTTACTGCGGCTGACCTGCATGATCGTTTCCTTGACTGTTCCCCGGAGGGCTTCGTCCTTGCACCGCTTCGACCAGAGAATCTGTTTTTCCACCACCGGGATATAGACCACATGAAGGTGGTAGTGGTACACATCCTCGCCAAGAGCTTCCGACATTGCCCGGTTGCGCTCATCGGCGTGCATGACAGCAGAGAGAATATACTGCTCACCGCCTACAACCTCCACGGCGGCTTTATAGGCATCAGCGTAGAACTGTTTGGCAAATACATAGCCGCCGTGATTATAGAAGTAAGCGGAGTTCACATCGAATACCAGCTCACCGTATTTCACGGCATCCGCTTTCAGACCTCTGGTGGAGATCACCTTGTCCTGTTCCATCTGCGTAAACATTTCTTCATATCCGGCTGTCGGTTCTTTGAAATGAATGTTCAGAGAAGAACGCTCCGGCACGATGTCCTGATTGCTGTAACTGTCTTTTTCCCGTTCATTGTGTTCCTGCACCTTTGCCAGATCATCGGCAGTTTCAATGTCCTGATGGCGGGCAACGGTGCGGTCAATTCCATCATTTCTTGCCATGGGTCATGCTCCTTTCCGAGAGGATTTGCGAGGGACGAGGGGCTTTCGAGAGGCACTTTTTCAAAGTGTAATAACCCACTATTACACTTTCATCCATACTGGCTGCAAAGTGCCGTGGGCTCTCCGAGGGCTCCTCCGGAGAGGGGGTGCGGTCACTGCGGTGACCTCTGCTGTCCAGTCCGAAAAATGTCCCCGGCCTTTTTCTCTTGTCCAGCCTGTCTGCCAGCGGAATTGCACCACAATCCCTTGCAGACAGCGGCAGCGAACAATCCGCAGTTTTGCCGATTGTATTCACTGCCAGTCCATAGGAAGCACTGCGGCACTTCCTATGGGGACGGGAGCTGCGAGGGGATAAGATACGCCGCATCATCGCTCCCTCCGTTTCTGCCACACGATGTCATAGCCCAGCACATCGGCAAGCTCGATGACCTCTTTGTAGCGGATGCTCTCTCTTTGGAGCTTTGCAGAAAGGTTGGATACGCTGTCCGACCAGTCGTGTTCCTCCGCCAGTCTGTCCACAACCTCCTGCATGGTAAATCCGGCACGGACGATCTGTGCCTTGATTTCATTTCGTACATTACTCATATTGAAAAACCTCCATAATTTTGTTCATGAAAAAGCGAAGCAGCTGCGCCCATTGGCGTGTCCGCTTCGCTGTACCGTGTAATATCTGATTTTCATAAAATGCGATAGAAATACCGCCTGTGATGTCCTGCACATAAGCACCCCTAACCCATTTCACTGTTTTGTGTGCTTTGGTCTGTAACAGTGAAAACAGCCATGATTTCGCAAAGGCTGTTCACTGTCCAGAGAAGCACTGTTTCGCAAAATGATTTCGCCCTGCGGTCAAAATTTTTGCTGTTTCCATTACCATTGATTTTCTATCCCCTAAAATAAGGGGGCTGCGGATGCTCCCAAGATAGAAAAACGATAGTAAGTGAAAAGTACGTGTACCAAGTGTACGATTGACACTCGGCTCCATCCGGTACGGATGGTACACGTATTTCTGAGTTACTGCTGTTTTTACAGAAACGGTCTTTGCAGAAGTTCAATGCCCACAAACCCTCTGGCAAATCGCCCGCCGCCGATGTTGACCTTGTTGGTGTATTCAAGGTTATAGCGGCTTTCATTCTGCTTTAGGAAGGAACCGAAGCTCTTTTGGGAAAGGCTGTTCAGGGCGTTATCATCACACCACTGCTTGTAAACAGCGTACAGGTTTTTGGAGCTTGCTTCATAATCCGCACGGAAGCGGATATATCCCTCGGAAGCCAGAAAATCAATGATGTTGTTTCCGTCAGAAACGGCATCGTTCAGATTGTCCAAAGCCGACTGGCTCAGGGTAAATCGGAAATCATTTGCAATCAGGCGGTGCAGTCCCTCCAACGCCCAGAGGAAGATGCCCTCTGCTTCGGCAGTCATCTTTTCCGCAATATAGGGATCGTCTTTTCTGTTTGGGTCTTTCTCCTTGGTTGTCAAAATGATCTGTCTGCGGAAGAAGCCCACACTCCGGTCATGGAGGGCTTGCAGGACACCGTTCCCAAGTCCGATGAACCGCACATACAAATCTCCCTGATAGCTTTGTTGTCGCTTTCTCTCCAAATCCATGGGCAGCTCTGCGGTGATAATCGCCTTGATATTGTTGGTCTGGGGCAGCGCTTCCAGCTTCATATCATCGTCCAGCATCAAAAGCTCATGTTCCAAGTCGGCACGGGCAAAGTTGCTTGTCTCCACCTTTGCCACGCTTCCGGTTTTCATGTTGGTTCCCAACAGCGCACGAAGAACAACGCCGATCCGGCTCTTGCCTTCGCCGCCCTTTCCCGTCAGCATGAGCATCTTCTGACCTTTGGTGGAGGGGATGAAGCAATAGCCGATAAATTCCTGTAAGGTCAGAATGTCCTCCGGCTCCAAAAGCTGGGACAAAAAATGCAGCCATGTGACTGGCTGCGGAGCTTCCGGATGATAGGCGACGGGTAAGCGATTGCGGCAGTAATCTTTTTCCGTGCTGAATGTGCCATCCAAATGATAGGTGCCGTTTGCCACATGGATGCGGTCTTGATACAGGAGAAGATCGGCAGCACAGCACTCCATTCGCATTACATCCAGAAGATTTGTGACCCTTTTTGCAATGTTGCTGGTCACATAGGGCTTGATACGGTCATAGATTTCTTTTTTCAGCCTGTTTTCATCGTTCACAATGCCGTTTACCGTGAAAAAGGTTCCGTTTACCGTAATCATGGGATAGTCCCTGAGAAATTCTTCACAGAAAATGACTTCGTTGATTGCTTTACCGTCAAACCATACCGCAATATCAGCGGATGGGTTCTGTGCTGCTTCTTTGCTCATGGGGCAGTACCTCCTTTTTCTTTCGTGCCACATAGTCCTGAAGAAAAGCAATCTTGCCCTCCTTCATCATCCCGTCCACCACGGCACCCCGTTCTTCCAGAGTGCCTACGGTCAGGATGTCAGCCAGATATTCCATGTGGTCGAGCATCTGGCAGGCTTCCACGAAACGGTCATCCAGCTTGTCCTCCGGCGTTCTGGGCGCATACCGCACCTTCCAATCTTCCAGCAGATGCAGATAATCCGTCAGCACCCGGAAGCAGAGCATTTCATCCTCCCGGAACTGGCGGATATGGGGGCGTTTTGTCTTGTGTGGAACTGCCACGGCTTGTCCCGGCTCGGTGCTGATACCGAAGTCCGCAGCCAGCCTTTGCGCCGCTTCGTAATTACTGAGATCAAACAGCCTTGCCACGAAGTCGATCACATCTCCCTTTGCTCCGCAGCCGAAGCAGTAGAAATACTCCTCGTTTAGCTTCAAGCTCGGATTTCGGTCATTGTGGAACGGACAGCAAGCCATACCGTTTCGGTTGACCCGCAGCCCGTAGTGTTCGGCGGCTTGTCTGACCGGGACAGCCGCCTTGATTGTTTCATAGATTGTCATTGAAAATCCTCCATTTCATAGTTTTGAAAAAGAAAAACACCCGCCGAGTGGCAGGTGCTTCGCTCCTTCTACTATGGTTATGCCGGATTTCGCAAAAAACAGGCTAATCGGAGGACAACCCCGTTTCAAAAAACAGGACAGCAGTAGATTTCTTCACATTTGGATGATATAATAAGAGAAAAAGGAAAACAGGACAGGAGGACGAATATGAATCAGGAATTGATGACGCTGGATTTCTGGCAGGATACGGTCATATACGAGGATAAAACGCTGCCCACCGGCACACTTGCCTGTGATGCGCTGAATGTATCCACCGATACCCTTGCCCGGATGAACGAGCAGTGTGACAAAATCAATCTGCTGCTGGGACAGCTGAACGCCGCTCAGGATGCTTCTGCATTGTTTCCAATGGTAAGGGAAGCTGCACTGACGATGCTTGATATTCTCAGCGTCACCCCTCCGTTTCCTTATATGGACATTCCAAAGCACCGGGAACGGATTCAAACGGTCTTTACGGCAGAAAATGCACAAAAATATGTAGAGTTCGCAATAAAAGCAACGACCAATTCATTGCCATTTGAGGAAGTCCCGATGTATGCAGATGCGATGCTGCTCCAACGCTACACGGCGGTTTTCGGGCATCTGGCGTACTCTCTTGGCGAATATCAAAAGGCTATGCTTGATTTTGCCGAAAAAACGGACGGCAATGAAGCAGACCGTACAGCAGAAGGATTTGCCAAGTTATTCGGCACCTGTTTTCCACCGGAGTTCTCCATTACGGAAGGCAATGCCTGGATGGCTGCATCCAATAATTCTATCCAGTATGTTTCTGCGCTTCGTCCCGGCTATGATGTGCCGATGCTGGTCAAGCGGATGCACTTCCTTACTTTTGTGGGGATGTTCCGTACGGACTTGTTTGAGGGTCTGTGCGTGGGTCACGCACCAAAGAAATGTCGTATCTGCGGCAAATGGTTCCTGACCACCAATGCAAGGCATACCAAATACTGCGGCGGATATGCGCCGGGGGACAAGCTGCACCGCACCTGTCGGCAGATCGGCAATCTGAAAGGCAGAACCCAGAGAGAACTTGCGGATGATCATCCGCTGAAACAGATATATGAGAAGCGGCTGAACACCATAAACCGATATATCAAGCGTGGCACACTGGATGCGGAACTTGCCAAGGCGATGAAAAAGCTGGCAAAGGATAAGATGCTCCGGGCAATCAGTGATGTTGCCTATGCCCGTGGGGATTATGAAACGGAAATGGAACAGGACGCTTTGCAAAGTGAAGCTGAAAAGAAAATTTGAAGTTGTGGAGGTGAAATGAAGTGGAAATAACGCCAAATGGTTTACAAAAAGAATTGACGACTTTGCTATCAGAGCTGGTTTTTGATACAGGATTTAAAAAGAAAAAAATCGGATGGTTAACTCGAAAGGTTGGAGAATGTGAACAATTTTTTACTATCACTTTCACAAGGGATCGTGGTTTGCCGGGGAATCTCTATTCTGTAAATTTTACGCTTTCATTTACATATAAAGAGGTAGATAGACTTACAAGTTTATTTTTAGGAATGGAATATGACCCTAAGTGGTCTACGGGTGCATGGATGTTCTATACACAAATTCCAAACTACACAATGAGCACGTTTAAGTATTGTTCCGATGAACCTATGCAGACTTATGCTGAACGCATTGCAAATTACTTTAGAAAATATGCACTTCCGTATTATGAGAAAATTGATACGTTAGAAAAAGTTGCAAAAATCTTTGAACAAACTGCATCCGCAAAAGACAGCGATAAAGCGAGAAACTTTTTTGTTGTCCGCCGTTTGCGGGGGAGTGAAGATGATTGCTGTTATGCGGCGATACTTTGCGTGCAAGGAAAATGGAACAAATTGAGAGACTTTCTTCCTATAGCAAGAGAACTTAGCATAGAAGAAAAAGAGCGCATAGAAAAATATATTTCAGATAAATAATCAAGCGCACAACTTCCAGTTTGTCTAAGAGAAAATATGTCCTCACGGAAGCCGAAGGGGAGGTGCGCTTATGCTGAGAGAATATTCATGGGACATGACCGGGTACAAGCCAAAGTCCTTTCCCGATACGCCCGACAGTGGCATTACAAGATATATGGCAGAGCGCATCTTCCAACTGGAACCGGAGCTGCCAAAGGCAGAGAACATCAATGATTACATTCTGTCTGCTCTCCGGGAAAAGGATTTGAAATACTTTTCGTTTTTCCTGCACCATTACGAGCCACAGCTTAACAATCGCATCAAAAGCTTTCTTGGCGTAGACAGCGGCGATCAGTATGACCCAGAGCGTTTTTTGGATATAAAACTTTCCTGCCGGGAGGCTATGCTCCAGAAGCTGCCGGACTATGCCCCTGAAAAGGGTGCTGAATATGCTACCTACATTTATCCCTTCATACGGGATGCCATGCTCCGTTTTCGCATGGGCGAAGAACAATGGTCGGTATCCTCGCTGACCAGCTATAAGATGCTCCGCACCATGGCATGGCTTTACCACAACACAAAAGATGCCATTGCTGAATTTTCAAAAAAATATAACTGCGATCTTGCGCTGGCAGAGGAATATTTGAAAGTTGTCCGTGGTATCCGCAATCAGCAGCCATTCTTTGTGACCGAGCAGGACGAGGACGGCGAGGAAACAGGCGAGGATGTGACCCGTGACTATAGCTGGAACTATGCCGATATTCTATGGGATGGTATACAGGCTGAAAAGGTGCGGAAAGCATTTGAAAAGCTGAACTACCGGGAACAAACCTTGTTGGAAAAACGGCTTGCCATCTGCATGACCTGTGGGCGTGTCGGTTCATGGAAAAACCGCCCTACCTTTGAAGAATTGGCTGTCATGTTTGAGGGCAGCTCCGCCAGCGGTGCGGAACGAGCCTACCGGAAAGCAGCGGAACATCTGACACTGCTGTTGGTAGAAAACGGCGGTATCCATGCAGTCCGGCTGAAACAGAAGTCCAAAACCAAACGAAAAAAGAAAATTGCCACCGCAGTCTACGAATATCAGGCAGACTGCGATGGCGAATGGGGAGAAATTTTATTCGATTTTGAAAACGGCACAGGGTCGATTGTCCGGCTTGCCGACTGGGATACCATGATTTCCAATGTTTTTGCAAAACGGGTGATCCGGTATCTGCTGAATTGCGAAAATGATAGATTGCCAAAAGAAACCATGTTTGCGTTTGAGATGTATGAATAAAGGCGAGTAAAGTTTACCAGCCATAAGAAGAAAAAACTCGAAAATAAAAAAAGCCGCTGCCGCATGGTTGGTTCCATGTAGCAGCGGTTTTTCACCGGCAGCATTCAATCAATATTCAATAGGCAAATTATGCTGCTTCAAAAAAGACAGTTTATCCCAATATCCTCTCTGGAACAGAATTTTACCATTTACAACATGGAAGAAGCCGCATCCCCGCAGTCCCAGCGGGTCTTTCCACTCCAAAATTGCCCATTGTCCATCTTCAAAAATATTCTCTACAATGGCTGTCATATCGGCAGTGGCAAATTCTGCTGTAAACATTTCTCTGATTGCGTCTATCCCGATCACAGGCTCATTGGTCACCTGATGGTTGGTTGCATTATCATGGTACAGGCTCACGATTGCATCTACATCGTGGCCATTAAAGGCATCTACCCATTTGCATACTACTTCTTTTGGTCGTAACATCATGATTTCCTCCATATATCTTTGTCTACTGTTTTCATTATACAATCTTCATGTAAAAAAGCAATTCCCCCATGAAAACAGGAATTGCTTTTTTATGTAGACTTGAGACAGTTATACTGAAGATTTGAACATAGGCTTACAATTCACGCCGCTTCCACTGATTCAATGCAGCAACGATACAAGCACCCACAACAGCGAATGTCAAAACGATAAAGGAAAGTCGGAATCCGTGCAGTGCCACCTCATACACATCGTAGTAGCGCAGAGGGGTCAGGTAATCCAAAATTTGATTTTCTGTGTATTCGGCTGTAAAGGCCAGAGCATAGGCAGCCAGCATGGAAATCGTACCTGTCCTCACCGCAGCCTTATAGGACATAAACAGGCTGGCAAACAGCAGCCCCAGAGCGAAAAAGAGGAACTGGGTAAAGAACATTCCCATGGTTGTGGTGAGCACTGCTCCCGGCTGTTCCAGACCGCCCAAAGGAAGAACGATTGTAAAATAATTACATAAACCGCTGAACAGGGCAAACACCAGCAGATTTACCGCCGAAACGATCACCTTCGCCAGTACAATGGTTTTCCGTTCCACAGGCTTTGTGAACAGGTATTCCGAGGTTCCGAACTTCTTTTCCTTCGCCACACAGGACAACCCCAGAGACATGGCATAAGGGAACGCCAGCAATCCTTCCCAGAAATAGATGCACACATACCAGCCAAGGGATGTGGTTAAATCGCCTTTGACCCCAAACATAATCATGATCAATCTCGGAAATTGGCTGACCATCGTTGCCATTTCATTCAGACTGTCCTGTAGAGACAGAAGCTCAAAATAGCAGAAACCGCACAGAAGCAGCATGATCCCTAACCGGATCAACAAGAGCCTTCTGGTTTGGCGGAACTCATTTTTAATCAATGTTTTCATGTTTGCACCCCCTTATGAACGAAACTGAATGTCTTTTTTCAGAAAGACACCGTAAGACAGCACCAAAAACAGGGTAACCAGCAGCACGCCCCAGCCAAGATAGGTCATATCATAGAAGCCAGTTTCGGAAATTTTTGCAGCTCCAAAGAAGGAGTATGGGGACAGGAAACTGATAGCCCGGTTACTGATGATGTTGGAGAAGCTGGTTATGCAATACTCCACAAACACGACTAATCCGGCGGTCAGCAGTGGGCTACGGTTGCGGGGAAACAAAATTCCCACCATCAGACCCATTGCAGCAAAGAACAGCGTAACAAGGGTGAGGGACAGAGCAATCAGAAAAAACTCTCCCCATGGAGTTCCGGAACGAAACATTGCCATGGCCAAAAAAGAAGCCAGCAGATACGCAGCACCTACGACCACCACTCCGATCAATACAGTCAATGCCTTTGCCCAATAGATTGTTTTCCGAGGAAAGGGCTTTGTAAACAGGTATTCCGAAGTTCCTTCCGTACATTCTCTGGTGTGAACGGAAATGCCGAAGTGCATTCCGAAAACGCCGGAGGCAATCATGAAAAAGCTGGTCAGAAACCCATAAATGCCCAACGGGGAAGTCAAGTATTCCATCGATACGCCGACACTCCTGTAAAAGTCCGTGGTGCCCATGGTTTCAAAGAGTTCCACGGAGGCAACATCCAGGAAGCTGTAATAAGTCGGTGTCATCAAAAAGATACACACAGCCAAGGCGATGGTCCAGCCCAGGATATAGGTTCGATGCCGTTTCAGTTCATATTTCAAAATGACCATACCTGACACCTCCTTACTCATAGTAGTGCATGAAGATTTCCTCCAAAGAGGGCTCTTCCAAAAGCACATCGTCCAAATGCAGCAGGTGAAGTTTATCAATGATTGCTGTGATATTGCCGTTATACATAAAGGAAACAGAGGTCTTGTCCGGGGTCTCAGAGAAATTCGCAATACCAGGCAGCTCCCAGAAATCACTGGAAATCGGTGTTTTGGTGGTAAGGCTGACCTTTTTATAACCGCTTTCCCGTAGTTCTCTGATAGACTGGATGCTCATGAGCTTACCCTCTTTTAAGATTGCCACCCGGTCACACAGCTTCTGTACCTCGCTGAGTACATGGGAGGAGAAGAAAATTGTGGTGCCCCGGTTGTTCTCCTCCTTCAGAATATCATAGAATGCCTGCTGGATCAGCGGGTCTAAGCCGCTGGTAGGTTCATCCATGATCAGCAGCTTAGGGGAAGTCATAATGGCAGACACGATGCCCACCTTTTTCTTGTTGCCCAGAGACAGGTCTGCAATCTTCCGGGACAAATCCAAATTGAGCCGTTCGGAAAGCTCATACATTTTCGTTTCACAGTTCATGGCGTACAGGTCGGCGGTGTATTGCAGTAGTTCCCGCACCTTCATGTTTTCATAATAGCTGTTCTCGCTGGGGAGGTAGCCCACATCTCTGGCAATGACACTTGCCTGACTCTGGCAGTCTAAACCGAAAATAGAAGCGTTGCCACCGCTGGGACGGATCAGACCCATCAGAGTGCGGATGGTGGTGGACTTACCCGCACCGTTTGGGCCAATGAAGCCAAAGAACTCGCCCTGATTAACTGTGAGATTGAGGTTGCTGATACCTCTGTGTTTCCCATAGTGCTTGGTCAGTTGGTTCAAGACAATAGCGTATTCACTCATTTTAAATATTCCTCCTTATAGAAATTGTTTTTTAGAATTGAAATGGTTTTTTCAAATTCATTCATAACTGTTTCAAAATCAAAAACGGCTGCGTTACGATAACGGGCTGCATACCCCTCCGCCATCACTAAAAGCATATTGTAAACAGGTTGAGCATCTTCGGGATTTTTGAACTTTAAGGAATCATCCTCTCGTAAAACCATTTCATTTCTGAAATTCCCTGCTTCCATCTTTAATGAAGCAAGTAGGTCATTGACTTCAGGAGAAGCCTCTTCCCAAACACTTGCCATAAATTGAGTAATAAACGGGTGTGTTTTCATTGCAGCCATTTTCATCTTGCTGGAAACCAGAATGCGGTTAAACAGATCGGTTTCTGAATCAAGTATCGTTTGGTCAAACGAAGGCATAATGATTTTCATACAATATTCCAACAGGTAGGTATACAGTTGTTTTTTGCTGCCAAAGTACTGAAATACGGATGCCTTTGAAATATGCGCCGTTACAGCAATATCGTTGACAGAAGCCTTATCATATCCAAACTTACCAAAGCACTGGAGTGCCGCATTGATGATGGTAATTTGCTTTTCCTCGCTTAGTGCAAAAAATTTGTCCATTTAATTTCTCCTTTCAAGTGACCGATTCGGTTATTCACAGTATAGCACCGATAACCGATTCGGTCAAGCGATTAGAAATCTAATTCTATGCCAACATCCACTACAAAAAAACGCCTGTACGAGCATTTCTCATGCCCGCACAGGCGGCTTGCTTTATCTTTGGCAATCAATCCAAAGGTTTATATTCTGTTACAGTTTTCAAGTAGGTTTCCGTATCGCCGTTGAGGATCAAATCCGCATAGGCTGCCGGATCGTTGTAAATCAGCCAGTCCAGCTCTGACCTCTGGTACATATTGTCTGCCACCTCGTTCTCCACGGCGGTGCAGTCAATGGAAACCATGCTGCCGTCTGCATATTTCAGCTCGACACAAGCATTGTCGATATTAAACTCACAAGATAATAATCGGTTCACAGTGGTAATCTCCTTACAGATTCTAATTTTCAAAATGAATAATCTGTCGTGATGAACCCGTTTCCCGAATATCGATTCCCATAGACCGCACCAATTCCGCACCAAATGCCCATGAAACTATATGTAAGTACATGGATTTATATAACGGAAAAGTACGAAAATATGGGATTTATTGAGGTTTATGAAGGAATATAGAGATATGAAAAGGCTGTTTATCCAACAATACCTAATTTCATATGATTACCTTCCTATCTGTATGTGTTATATGATGGTTCAAATACGCCCGGGCTTTGGGCGGGGACGTTCTGATTCTATTACAGCTTTATTATCATATCATAAAAAGGGGGGAAATTAAAGGGGAAAATGTGAGTGGGTGGTTGATTGATAATATAGGCTTTTCTGGCAATAATAGTCATGATTGTATTTTTAAATACAGGCCACATGATGTTTAGCTGAGTGTTTAAATATTTAAGCATTTAAGTATTTAAGCATTTAAGTATTTCGGCAGTCAGGTGAAATTTGAAATTTCAGGATAGCAGGAGGTTATTAGATATGGAAGAAACAATTGTCGTTATCGGGGCCAACCATGGGGGGACGGCGGTTTTGAATACGATATTGGACCAGTTTCCGGGGAAAAGAGTGGTGGCGTTTGACAGGAACTCAAATATCAGTTTTCTGGGGTGCGGTATGGCGCTTTGGATTGGCGGGCAGATTTCAGGGCCAGAGGGGTTGTTCTATTCCAGTAAGGAGGCTTTTGAGGAAAAGGGCGCTGTCATTCATATGGAGACAGAGGTTACCAGAATTGATTTTGACGGGAAGGTTGTATATGCCAGGGGAAAGGGCGGGGAGGACTTTGTGCAGGAGTATGATAAACTGATTCTGGCTACCGGGTCTGTTCCGCTGCGCCCTGAGATTGAGGGGATGGAGCTGGATAATGTGCAGTTTGTGAAGCTGTATCAGAATGCCAGGGATGTAATTGAAAAGCTTAAGGATACTTCTGTTAAAAAAGTGGCCGTGGTGGGCGCCGGATATATAGGGGTGGAACTGGCTGAGGCGTTTAAGAGGAATGGCCGGGAGGTGGTTTTGATTGATCTGGCGGATACATGCCTGTCGGGATACTATGACAGGGAGTTTTCCGACAGGATGGCGCATAATCTGCAGGAGCACGGCGTGAAGCTGGCTTTTGGTGAGAAGGTGGTGAGACTGGAGGGCGGCAGACGGGTGGAACGGGTGGTTACGGACCAGGGGTGTTATGAGGCGGATATGGTGGTGTTCGGCATTGGGTTTAAGCCTAACACAGCCCTTGGACAGGGGAGGCTCAGGACTTTTGGAAATGGGGCATTCCTGGTGGACCGCAGGCAGGAGACAAGCGTACCTGGGGTGTATGCGGTGGGGGACTGCGCTACGGTTTACAACAATGCCATACAGGCCGCGGATTATATTGCCCTGGCTACCAATGCGGTGCGCTCCGGAATCATCGCGGCCCATAACGCGTGCGGTAAGGTTCTGGAATCCGTGGGAGTTCAGGGCTCCAATGGAATCAGCATATGGGGATTTCATATGCTCAGCACGGGAATCAGTCTGGCCAGGGCGGAGCGGATGGGGTATGACGCGGCGGCTGCTGATTATGAGGACTGGCAGAAGGCTGAGTTTATGGAGAACGGAAACCATAAGGTGAAGATACGCATTGTATATGACAGGAAATCCAGGATCATATTGGGAGCCCAGATGTGCTCGGATTATGATGTTTCCATGGGCATTCACATGTTCTCCATGGCAGTGGAGGAACAGGTGACCATAGATAAGCTGAAGCTGTTTGATTTGTTCTTCCTTCCACATTTTAATAAGCCCTATAACTATGTGACTATGGCGGCGCTGGGGGCTGAGTAAGATGGATGCCGGGAACCGGATGAAATTGGGAACCGGAATGGGGCCGGCAAACAGGGGGGATTGGAGCTGGTAAATACCTTCTTGCTTTTTATACTGCTTCGGGGTAAAATGGGAAAGTATATCACTAAGGAAGGAGATTTTTCTTTATGGAAGCAGTTACGGGAGCGGATTTGAGTTTTGTGAATCTGGGTATTACCATAGAGCATCTGCCTAACAGCATCACTGTGTTTGGGTTCAGGATTGCGTTTTACGGTATCATCATAGGGCTTGGGATGCTGGCCGGCATGGCCATTGCGTGCTCAGACGCCAGGAGAAGAGGGCAGGACCCGGATATTTATCTGGATTTTGCGCTTTACGCCATCATATTTTCCATCATGGGGGCCAGGGCCTACTATGTTATTTTTGACTGGGCTAATTATAAGGATGATTTGCTGCAGATATTTAACCTCAGGGCAGGCGGACTGGCTATTTACGGGGGTGTCATTGCGGCGGCCCTGACCCTTATCGTATTTACTAAAAAAAGGAAGCTGTCCTTTTTCTCCATGGCTGACAGCGGCGTCCTGGGCCTGATTACAGGACAGATGATCGGCAGGTGGGGGAATTTCTTCAACTGTGAAGCCTTCGGCGGGTATACGAATAACCTGTTTGCCATGCGAATCCGGAAAAGCCTGGTGAATCCCGCCATGATATCCCGGCAGCTTGTGGACAATGAGATTGTGGAGAACGGGATAGCCTATATTCAGGTGCATCCCACCTTCCTGTATGAATCCCTTTGGAACCTGGGCGTGCTGATGTTCATGCTGTGGTACAGGAAGCGCAAGAAGTTTGAAGGGGAGATGCTGTGGGTGTATTTCTTTGGGTACGGACTGGGAAGGGTTTGGATTGAAGGTCTGAGGACGGACCAGTTAAAGATTCCGGGAACGGGATTTGCCGTGTCGCAGCTTTTATCGGCTGTGCTGGTGGGCGTGTCGGCGGCAGTGCTTGTTTACCGCCATCGTCACCCGAAAAAGGGGGACAAAGTGGAGGAATCCGCCTAAGATACGCACTCATCCCCCACTTTTGGGAAACCGGCAGGAAAGTGGTGGTGAAAATCATGGGATTGTCCCCCACCAGGGGCATGAAAGGCCGGAAAAATCAATATTTTGTGTCTGCTGCGGGACTCGTCCCACATATAGAGGCAGTTGCGGAAAAGCCCGCGGCTGCCTTATTTTTTCGCATTTTTTTTATAAGATTTCCGTAAAAACTTCTTGCCATTTCCCAAAATCTGTACTATGATGGACATACAAGTGGTAGAAAGTGGTGCAAAGTGGTAGAAGATGGTTGTTAAGTGGATGAAGTGGGGGATTTCGGATGTCTCCCACAATCCTCCACTACCGCTCCGGTGTACGGCAGGTGATAAGTTATGTTCATGGGTGAGTACAATCATACAGTCGATGCGAAGGGACGGCTTATCGTACCTTCCAAATTCAGAGAGCAGTTAGGCGATGAATTCGTTGTTACGAAGGGCCTTGATAACTGCCTTTTTGTGTATGAGAATTCAGAATGGGCTGCCCTTGAAGAAAAGCTTCGCACACTGCCCCTTACCAATGCCGCCGGACGTAAGTTTTCACGTTTCCTCTTAGCGGGAGCTACCACCTGTGAAGTAGACAAGCAGGGAAGGATTCTCCTTCCGGCTGTTCTTCGGGAGTTTGCCGGAATCGAGAAGGATGCAGTACTGGTAGGTGTGGGCAGCCGCATTGAAATATGGAGTAAGGACAAGTGGATGGATGCAAACACCTTTGATGATATGGAAGAGATTGCAGAACATATGGAAGGTTTGGGAATTTAATGGAGGAATCAACATTTGTACATAAGTCCGTACTTTTATATGAGACAGTGGGAAGTCTGAATATCAAGCCGGGAGGTTTGTATGTGGACGGCACCCTGGGCGGCGGCGGACATGCCTATGAGGTGTGTAAGCGTTTGGGCAGCGGTAAACTGATTGGCATAGACCAGGACGCGGACGCCATAGAGGCGGCCGGGAAACGGCTTCTGCCGTTTCAGGACAAGGCGACCATTGTCAGAAGCAATTACGCCAATATTAAGGAAGTACTGAAGGATTTGGAGATTGAAGGAGTGGACGGGATTTATCTGGATCTGGGAGTATCCTCCTATCAGCTGGATACGGCTTCCAGGGGATTTACCTACCGTGAGGACGCGCCTCTTGACATGAGAATGGACCAGAGGAACGATGTCACGGCCGCCCATATCATTAATACCTACAGCGAGATGGAGCTGTACAGGATTATCCGGGATTACGGAGAGGATAATTTTGCAAAGAACATAGCAAAGCACATTGTAAGGGCAAGAGGAGAACACCCCATAGAGACTACCGGGGAGCTGGCGGAGATCATAAAGGGAGCCATTCCGGCCAGGGTAAGGGCAACGGGAGGCCATCCGGCCAAACGGACCTTTCAGGCCATCCGGATTGAGTGTAACCATGAACTGGAGGTTTTAGAGCAGTCCATTGATACCATGATAGACCTTCTGAATCCGGGAGGCCGTCTCAGTATCATTACCTTCCATTCCCTGGAAGACAGGATTGTGAAGAGCCGGTTCCGGTTAAATGAGAATCCCTGTATCTGTCCTCCTGATTTTCCTGTCTGTGTGTGCGGACGAAAGAGCAAGGGGAAAGTGGTGTCCAGAAAACCCATATTGCCGTCAGATGAAGAACTGGAGGAAAACAGCCGCTCTAAAAGCGCAAAGCTGCGCGTCTTTGAGCGGGGACAGTCTTAGTCAGAAGACAAGACCTTTTTCCGGTCATTAAGATACGAAAGACAGCAGGCAGCGGGAAAGACCGGCCCGTGCCGGTGCCGGCTGCCGGATTCAGACAGAAGGGAGGATAAGGTTATGGCTGCAAGGGCGCAGGCGTCGTCAGGACGCAGGAATACACGTAGAAATACCAGACCCGTGTACGGCAATGATTATGTACAGGGTTCTGCCGCACCAAAGCTAAGGCCCCAGAGCGCTCCAAAGCAGGAGACCAGGCAGGGGAAATCATCAGGCAGCCAGTCGGTCCGGAGTAATCACCGGATCCGCCGCAATCAGGAGCGTGCCATGTATATGGACCTTCCATATGTCATCATGCTTACCATTGCGTCCGTGTTTACCTTATACCTCTGTATCAACTACCTCCATGTGCAGTCCTCCATCACGGCCAGGATGCACCATATCGAGAAGATGGAGGCAGAGCTGGAACAGCTCAGGGCGGAGAACGATGCCCTGGAGACCAGCATCAATACCAGCATCGACCTCAACAAGATATATGAGATTGCCACCAAGGAGCTGGGAATGGTGTATGCCAAGAAGGACCAGGTGCTGTTATATGACAAGACAGAAAGCGAGTATGTAAGACAGTATGAAGACATCCCGGAACACTAAATCCGGGGGCCGTATGGGGAAAGGCAGCAGCGGCAGCAGGAAGGACAGTACGAACGGCCCCAGGGATCAGGAACAGTACAGAAATGAACAACGGAATAATCAACGGGGGAAGTATTATTATCCCAAGTATATTCAAGAGAAGCTGGCAATCACCGTCCTGGTGATTACGCTGGCTTTATTTGCATTAGTCATGATTTTGTACCGGATCATAAAGGACAACAACGAGCAGTACAATAAAATCGTGCTCTCCCAGCGCCAGCAGGAGTATGACAGCCGTATCATCCCGTACCGCCGGGGAGACATTGTGGACAGGAACGGCACCTATCTGGCTACCAGCGAGAAGGTTTACAATCTGATCATTGATCCGGGCCAGATCATGTCGGACCCGGAAAACTATCTGGAACCCACGATACAGGCCCTGGTCACCAACTTTGGTTTTGACGCGGGGGAACTGCGGACCCTGATTGAGGAGCGGCGGGAATCGGCCTATCTCAGATACAATAAGGGACGCCAGCTCACCTATGACCAGAGGGTGGCCTTTGAACAGATGGCAAAAGAGACAAATGAAGCCTACCGCAGGAGCGATAACGACGCGGATGCCAGGAAGCGGGTTAAGGGTATCTGGTTTGAGGATGAATACAAGCGTATTTATCCCTATAATTCCCTGGCCTGCAATGTCATAGGCTTTACCAGCAGCGACGGAAGCGTGGGCACCGGAGGCATTGAGCAGTATTATAACAGCAGCCTGATCGGGGTAAACGGACGTGAATACGGATACCTGGACCAGGATTCTAATTTGGAGGGCGTGGTGAAGCCGGCCGTGGGCGGCAATACTGTGGTCTCTACCATTGATGTAAACATCCAGAACATTGTCCAGAAATATATTGACGAGTGGCAGACCAATGTGGGAAGCAAGGTCACGGCTGCCATTGTCATGAATCCCAACAACGGGGAGATTCTGGCCATGGGAACCAGCAATAAATTCGATCTGAATAATCCCAGGGACGTATCCGGCTATACGGAGCAGGATTTGTTTGACCTGGGGAAAAAGGAGGCAGTGGCTGTGTACCGGCGGGAAAATGACGGCGCGGTCATTACCGAGGACCAGGTGCTGGAGCATTTTTCCAGGGAAGATGTGATTTCCTACGGGCAGCAGGTGGCGTGGAACCAGATATGGAGGAATTTCTGCGTCAGCGATACCTATGAACCGGGTTCGCCTTCCAAGATATTTACCGTGGCCACCGGCCTGGAGGAAGGGGTGCTTAAGGGAAATGAAAGCTTTGAGTGTACCGGTTACCTCCATGTGGGAGACCATAATATCAAGTGTACGGCCTGGCGCAGGGGCGGCCATGGATGGCTGAACCTCCAGGAATCCCTGATGCAGTCCTGCAATGTGGCCATGATGCGCATTGGAGCCATGATAGGAAGAGAGCGTTTTACCAAATATCAGGGCATCTTTGGGTTTGGCGACAAGACAGGCATTGACCTGCCGGGCGAGGCGGACACCAGCGGACTGGTTTACAGCGCGGACAACATCGGGCCTACGGACCTGGCGACCAATGCCTTTGGACAGAACTACAACTGTACCATGGTGCAGCTGTCAGCGGCCTTCTGCTCTGTCTTAAACGGCGGTTCCTACTATGAACCTCATGTGGTGAAGCAGATTCTCAATGAACAGGGGTCTGTGGTGGAGAAAAAAGAGCCTGTGCTGGTGCGGGAGACCGTATCCCAGTCCACCTCTGATTTCCTGAAGGAGGCCATGTTCCAGACGGTTGAGATAGGTACGGGAAAGGCGGCCCAGGTCATTGGCTATGATGTGGGCGGCAAGACGGGTACGGCTGAGAAGCAGCCCCGAAGCGCCAAGAATTATCTGGTATCCTTTGCCGGGTTCGCGCCCATTGAGGATCCCCAGGTGTTCGTGTACGTGGTCATTGACACGCCAAATTATCCGCCGGGAGAGCAGCAGGCTCACAGTTCCTATGCAAGCGCTGTTTTCTCCAAAATCATGACAGAAATACTTCCTTATTTAAACATATTCCCCACCAAGGACCTCCCCGAAAATGAGGCGCTCCAGGAGAGTCTGCCGTCCTCAGAGGGCATTAATGAGCCGGCTGCAGAGGCGGAAGGCGCAGAGGAAACCGGGGAGACTCCGGCTGAGACAGAGAAGCAGTATGAGACAGATGAATACATGCCGGGCGGGGATGAAGGGGAGGGCGCGGGCAGCGGCGTGCCGGATGCAGTACCCACCGCGGCTGAGGACAGGAGCGGAGCGGGAACAGGTCCCGAATCCCTTCCCGCGCAGGCCCCGCCCCGCAGACCCAATGAAAGCAGCGGCCAGGCAGGTCCCGGCCGGGAAAGCAGCCAGGCAGCAGAACCTTCCGCAGCGGAGGAAACTGCCGGGCAGTCTGAGTAATCAGGAGAAAGATTCATAAAATGTGACGGGCTCCAATATATTATTAACAATGATGGACACCGGAGCTGCTCATGTATTCTAATTTAACGAAACACAGAAAGAATATAGCCGTCCTGGCACTGCTCATAGCCATTGTCATGGTGAGCCTGTCAGGACGGCTTGGCTTTCTTATGCTGTTCTGCTCCGAGCACTACAGCGCCATGGCGGAGGACCTTCACCAGAGGGAGCGTACCATTAAGGCGGCCAGAGGGCGTATTATTGACGCCAATGGGGTGGTTATTGCGGATAACAGGACGGTGTGTACCATTTCCGTTATATACAATCAGGTAAAGGACCGGGAACAGGTCATACGGGTACTGTGTGATGAACTGGACCTGGATGAGGAACTGGTGAGAAAACGGGTGGAGAAACGCAGTTCAAGGGAAATCATCAAGACCAATGTGGACAAAGAGCTGGGGGACCAGATACGGTCCTACCGGCTGGCGGGCGTCAAGGTGGATGAGGACTACAAACGGTATTATCCCTACGACAGTCTGGCTTCCAAGGTCCTGGGGTTTACCGGGGGAGACAACCAGGGTATCATCGGCCTGGAAGTAAAGTACGAGAAATATCTGAAAGGGATGAACGGAAAGATACTCACCATGTCCGACGCCAAAGGCGTGGAGATAGAGAATGCCGCAGAGGACAGGATTGAACCCATACCGGGTAATGACCTTCACATCAGCCTGGATGTGAATATACAGAAATACGCGGAGCAGCTGGCCTACCAGGTGCTGGAGAAGAAAAATGCCAAAAAGGTATCCATCATCGTCATGAATCCACAGAACGGAGAGCTGATGGCCATGGTCAATGTGCCGGAGTTTAATCTGAACGATCCCTTCACACTGAACCAGAACCTTCGAAGCCAGAGCCTCCAGGAGCTGGCTGCCGGGAACCAGGGGGCCACGGGAGCCGGCAAACAGGAGCTGTTAAACCAGATGTGGAGGAATACCTGCATCAATGATACCTATGAGCCTGGTTCCACCTTCAAAATCATCACGGCGGCAGCCGGTCTGGAATCCGGCGTGGTAAAGCTGACAGACCAGTTCTCCTGTCCCGGATTCAGGGTGGTGGAGGACCGGAAGATAAGGTGCCATAAAGTGGGGGGACACGGGGCCGAAACCTTTCTGCAGGGAGCCATGAACTCCTGCAACCCGGTGTTCATTGATGTGGGGCAGCGCCTGGGCGTGGATGGCTATTACAAGTATTTTACCCAGTTCGGTCTGAAGGGAAAGACGGGAATCGACCTGCCCGGCGAGGCAGCCACCATCATGCACAAAAAAGAAAACATGGGGCTGGTGGAGCTGGCCACGGTTTCCTTTGGACAGTCCTTCCAGATTACCCCCGTCCAGCTTATTACTACGGCGGCCTCCATTGTCAACGGAGGGAACCGGGTAACCCCTCATTTCGGCGTGGAAACCGTGAGCGCCGACGGTACATCGGTCCATAAGCTGGATTATTCCTCCGGAGGAAGAATCCTGTCAGAGGAGACCAGCGCTACCATGCGGTATGTGCTGGAGCAGGTGGTATCGGAGGGAAGCGGCAAGAAGGCAAAGCTGGAGGGATACCGCATCGGCGGCAAAACAGCCACGTCGGAGAAGCTTCCGCGAAGCCTTAAAAAATATATTTCGTCCTTTATCGGCTTTGCTCCGGCCGACAATCCGCAGGTTATGGCGCTCATTACCATTGATGAGCCGGAGGGGATTTATTACGGCGGAACCATAGCTGCCCCGGTGGTCGGAGATTTATTTAAGAATATACTTCCTTATCTGGGAATTGAGGCAGTACAGGAAGAAACTGCTGTGCACCTTTCCAATCCATAGTTGATTATTCCCGGAAAAAGACGTATACTAATTACCAAATAAGACATACATATGAGATTGAGGTGCCTTTATGATTCATGAAACCATACTAGCTATTATCATTGCATTTGCCATCAGCGCATTGCTTTGCCCCATTATCATCCCCTTCCTGCACAAGCTTAAATTCGGGCAGCAGGTCAGGGACGAAGGACCACAGAGCCATCTGAAAAAACAGGGAACGCCTACCATGGGCGGCCTGATTATACTCAGCAGCATCATCATTACATCTGTCTTTTATATCCCCGGTTATCCTAAAATCATTCCCGTGCTGTTTGTTACGGTAGGATTTGGCATTATCGGTTTTCTGGATGATTATATCAAGATTGTGATGAAGCGCTCCGAGGGGCTGAAGCCCATGCAGAAGTTAGTGGGCCAGTTCATCATCACAGGCATCTTCGCCTGGTACCTGCTTAACAGCGGGGAAGTGGGTACGGATATGCTGATTCCTTTTACGGGCGGTTTTGACGGGGGCAGCTTCCTGTCTCTGGGAATTTTCTTTGTACCCGCACTGTTCTTCATCATGCTGGGTACGGATAACGGAGTGAATTTTACAGACGGCCTGGATGGTCTCTGTACAAGCGTCACCATACTGGTTGCCACCTTTCTTACCATTGTGGCCATCGGCGAGGACATGGGCATCAGCCCTATAACAGGAGCGGTGGTGGGAAGCCTGCTGGGATTTTTGCTGTTCAATGTATATCCGGCCAAGGTGTTCATGGGCGATACCGGTTCCCTGGCCCTGGGCGGCTTTGTGGCTGCTTCCTGTTACATGATGCGCATGCCTTTGTTTATTCCCATCATAGGACTCATCTATTTGGTTGAGGTGCTGTCCGTCATCATCCAGGTGACCTATTTTAAGCGCACCGGCGGCAAGCGTATTTTTAAAATGGCGCCCATCCACCACCATTTTGAGCTGTGCGGATGGTCGGAGACAAGGGTGGTGGCTGTATTCGCCATCGTGACTGCCATCCTCTGCATGGTGGCTTACCTGGGGCTGTAGATATTAGTATCGCACGTAAGAGGCCAAAATACGGTCTCTAAGTGTTCATAACGAACCGCTGCACTAAGCTCGAAGAGACCTCGCTAAGTGCAGCGGAATGTATCGCACGTAAGAGACCAAAATACGGTCTCTAAGTGCTCATAACGAGGAGGTTAGTTGACAAATGAACCAAAGTCAGAGAGTTTTAGTGGCTGGAACGGGAATCAGCGGCATTGCCGCTGCGAAGCTGGTTCTGGAACGGGGCGGCGATGTGGTGCTTTATGACGGCAATGCCGCCTTGAAGGAAGAAGATATCAAAGAGAAATTTGACAGGGGTGCAAAGGTAAACGTGGTCCTGGGGGAGATCAAGCGTTCCGACCTGCTGGGGGTGGAGCTGTGTATTATCAGCCCCGGTATTCCTCTTGACAGTCCTTTTGTGTCCGTGGTGGACGATGCCAAGATTCCCATTCTGGGAGAGATTGAGCTGGCCTACCAGTGCGGTCTGGGGAAGCTGGCCGCCATTACGGGAACCAACGGAAAGACCACTACCACAGCCCTTACAGGGGAGATATTAAAGGCCCGCTATGAGGAGACATTTGTGGTGGGAAATATTGGCGATCCCTACACCTCCAAGGTTTTGGAGATGACTGAGGATTCCGTGACCGTGGCAGAGGTGTCCAGCTTCCAGCTGGAGACCATCATGGATTTTAAGCCAAATGTCAGCGCGATTTTAAACATCACGCCGGACCATCTGAACCGGCATGGCACCATGGAAAACTATATCCGCATCAAGGAGTGCATTACCCTGAACCAGACAAAGGAGGATGCGGTGGTGCTCAACTACGACGATTCTGTTCTCAGGGAGTTTGGCCAGAATCCGGAGCTTAAGCCCAGGGTTATCTGGTTCTCCGGCAGGGAAACCTTAAAGGACGGTTTCTGCATGGACGGGGATAATATCGTGTACTGCCAGAGCGGCCGTCAGACCGTTGTGGTCAATGTTCATGACATGCAGCTTCTGGGACGCCATAATTATGAGAATGCCATGGCGGCGGCAGCCATTGCCCTGGAGATGGGGGTTTCCATGTCTGACATTACAAGGGTCATTGAGGGCTTTCATCCGGTGGAGCACAGAATCGAGTTCGTAAGGGAGCGCACCGGGGTCAGGTATTATAACGATTCCAAGGGAACCAACCCGGATGCCGCCATCCAGGCTCTCAGGGCCATGCCGGGCCCCACCCTTCTCATTGCGGGAGGCTATGATAAGAACAGCGAGTATGATGAGTGGGTGTCCGAGTTTGAGGGCAAGGTGAGATATCTGGTGCTCATAGGACAGACCAGGGATAAGATCGCGGAGTGTGCTAAGAAGCATGGTTTCACGGAAATCATGTATGCGGAAGATATGCAGGAGGCAGTGCAGGTATGCGCCGTGTATGCGGACATCGGAGATTATGTACTGTTAAGCCCCGCCTGCGCCAGCTGGGGTATGTTTAAAAATTATGAAGAGCGGGGACGCGTCTTTAAGGAGTGCGTCATGGCTTTGTAGGAGGTAAATGCGTATGGCGGGAAAGGTGCAGACGGCAGCCGGACCCTCTGGCCAGATGAGACGGCCGGCCGGGAACGGGGACCGGGTGGAGCAGCAGATGCCAAAGAAAAAGAAGAAGGCAAAGCGTTTTTATGATTACAGCCTTTTGTTCTGCATCATTTTCCTGACAGCTTTCGGGCTGGTAATGATTTACAGCGCCAGTTCCTATTCAGCGCAGCTGAGTAAGGCATATAACGGAAACGGTGCATATTTCATGCAGAGGCAGGCGGGAATCGCGGCGGTGGGACTGGTGGCCATGCTCATCATTTCCAAGATAGATTATCATATATTTGCCAGGTTCTCCGTGTTTGCCTATCTCATGTCATACATACTTATGATTGCGGTGAGCCTGTTTGGCCGTGAGGTCAACGGCAAGAAACGCTGGCTGGGAGTGGGGCCATTAAGCTTCCAGCCCACGGAGTTTGTCAAGATAGCCCTGATCGTGCTTCTGGCTGCGGTGATTACCACCATGGGAATGAAGATTAATAAATGGAAAAATATGGGATATATAGTGGCTCTGACCCTGCCCATAGCAGGCCTGGTAGCCATGAACAACCTAAGCTCCGGCATCATTGTCTGCGGGATCGCTTTTGTCATGCTGTTCGTGTCCTGTAAGGTGAAATGGCCTTTTTTCTCCATCGGTGCCCTGGGACTCACCACTTTGGCCTTTGCCGGGCCCATTGGCAAATTTCTGACCACGGTGGGACTTCTGCAGCCGTATCAGTACCGGCGAATCGAGGCGTGGCTCAATCCGGAATCCGACCCTACGGACAAGGGCTTCCAGGTTCTCCAGGGACTCTATGCCATTGGATCCGGCGGACTGGTGGGCCAGGGGCTGGGAGAGAGCATACAGAAGCTGGGCTTTTTGCCTGAGTCCCAGAACGATATGATATTTGCCATTATATGTGAGGAGCTGGGGCTGTTTGGGGCCGTGTCCATTATCCTCATATTTCTGTTTATGATATACAGGTTCATGATTATAGCCAATAATGCCCCTGATTTGTTCGGGGCCCTGCTGGTGGTGGGCGTCATGGGACACATTGCCATTCAGGTTATCCTGAACATAGCGGTTGTGACCAATACCATTCCCAACACGGGAATCACCCTTCCATTTATCAGTTACGGGGGAACGTCGGTGCTGTTCCTTTTGATGGAAATGGGAATCGTCCTGAGCGTGTCCAACCAGATAAAACTTGAAAAGTAACAGCAGGAATACCGCACAAGCGGGCACGTCCCGGCATATGCTTTAAGTAGAAGGTGTTTTCTACGGAAGGCATAGATACCAGGAGGTGCCCCATTGTCTGTCATTCAGGTTTGTGGTCTTACTCCCTTAAAGGGAGAGATATCCATACAAGGTTCTAAAAACGCCGTACTGCCCATGATGGCTGCGGCTTTACTTCACAGAGGGGTTACGGTGCTGACCAATGTCCCGGTCATACGGGATGTGACCTGTATGCTGGACATACTGGAAAGCCTGGGCTGCCGGTGCTGCCGCAAGGGGGACTGCCTTGTGATGGATGCCCGCGGCGTCACGGGGACATCCATCCCCGAAGAGTATGTCACGGCCATGCGTTCCTCCATCGTGGTGCTGAGCGCCCTGTTAGGACGCATGGGAGAGGGCAGCAGCTGTTATCCGGGCGGATGTCTCATAGGGGCCAGGCCCATTGACCTGCACCTGATGGCGCTGAGGGCCCTGGGAGCCGATATCAGGGAACGGGACGGGACCATAGAGGCCAGCTGCAGGAGGAAAGGCGGCCTTAAGGGCGCGGAAATCCACCTGTCCTATCCAAGCGTGGGGGCCACGGAACAGGCCATACTGGCTTCTGTCCTGGCAGACGGTGTGACCATCATCCACCAGGCAGCCAGGGAACCGGAAATCAGCCAGCTGTGCCGCTTCCTTAATAATATGGGGGCTGTTATCTGCGGCATGGGAACCGACCATTTGATGGTACAGGGAGTGGCCGGGCTTCATGACAGCAGCTTCCGGGTGGAGGGAGACAGGATAGTGGCCGGTACCTACGGGGCTGCCGCTGTGGCGGCTGGAGGAGAGGTCCTTTTGCGTGGTATTTGCCCGTCTGACCTTAAGGTGCCTTTGGAGGAATTCCAAAAGGCCGGCGCGGCGGTGGAAGCCGATGAAAAAAACCGCCAGATTCGGATATGCATGGGAAAACGTCCCCTTCCCCTTCTTATTAAAACAGAGCCATATCCTGGTTTTCCCACGGATTTGCAGTCGCCCTTCATGGCATTTCTGGCCACTGCCCAGGGAACCAGTTATATCGAGGAGCAGGTCTTTGAGGGAAGATTTGCAACGGCAAAAATCCTGGAGCAGATGGGTGCCGTCATACGCACGGAGGACCAAAGAGCCGTGATTGAGGGGCATTATCCCCTGAAGGGAGCTGCTGTCAATGCCTGCGACTTAAGAGGCGGGGCAGCCCTGATGGTGGCGGCCCTGACTGCGGAGGGGGACACATTCATCGGGGAATGCCATCACATTGAGCGGGGGTACGAGGACATATGCAGGGATATGGCAGCTTTGGGCGCCCATATCTGCTGGGTGGAGAAGGATTCCTGACGGCCGGAAGAAGTTCTCGCAGACGGGAGCGGTTTTATGGCAGGGGAGAATGATTTTACCAGGTGAGGTACTGTATGAGAAATTATGGTAGTAAACATCAGATAGGGGCAGGTATTGCCGCGGCAGTGGTACTGCTGCTGGCAATCCTGCTTTTGTCTGTACAGATTCAGAATGTGACGGTCACGGGAAGCGACAGGTATTCCGCCAAACAGGTGGAAGAGCTTCTGTTCACCGGCAGATGGGGGAAGAATTCAGCCCACGCTTATTTTTCGGACAAGTTCCGTCCCCACATCCAGATTCCCTTTGTGGAGGATTATAAAGTGGTTTTCCACAATCCGCTTGACGTAGAAGTGATCATATATGAGAAGAGCATTGTGGGATATGTGTCCTACATGAGCAGCTTCATGTATTTTGACAAGGACGGCATTGTGGTGGAGAGTTCGGGAAGCCAGCTGCCCGGCGTCCCGTGGATTACAGGCATGGAATTCGGCAGAATCGTGCTGCACCGCCCCCTTCCGGTGGATGATAAGAACATTTTTGAGGAGATACTGAACCTGACACAGCAGCTGTCAGTCTATGATATTGCCGTGGACCGCATCCAGTATGATTCCCACGGACAGGCCACCCTGTTCATCGGAAAGATGGAGGTTACCATGGGAGATCACACGGATATTGACGGAAAGATTTCCACGCTCAACGATATCCTCAAGGCCCAGCCCCAGCTTACGGAAATTAGCGGGACCATGAAGCTGGACAACTATTCGGAGTCCAACAGCGGGGCCGGGATTACATTTAAAAAGAAGTGATTTGCTTTTTTTTCCATGAAACATATATCGGCCAGACGGGGGTTCCCATTAATTAAGGAAGAAAGTCAAAAAATAATACCCCGTCAGTCAGGTTTTTCCTTTTTAGGGCAGATATCTGCGTCTTAGAAAATAGTGGCATGAATCAGGTGTTGTAAAGTAAGCTGGAATTTGGTACAATGTCAATGAGTGTTTCTAAAAATATTAGGAAATGTAAAAAAAGGTGTTGATATTTTTTGTGAAATCAAATATAGTATTAGTTAGACCAGAAATCGATGAGAAATTGATATTGATGATAGAATGAAAGCATGGCTTGAAATGGTAGTAAGGGAATAAAAGGAGGATATGGATCTTGTTAGAGATTAAGATAAATGAGTCAGAGAATGCCGCCAGGATTATAGTCGTAGGCGTGGGCGGCGCAGGAAACAATGCAGTTAACCGCATGATTGACGAAAACATTGCAGGGGTGGAGTTTATTGGCATTAACACTGATAAACAGGCCCTTCAGTTTTGTAAAGCCCCCACTGCCATGCAGATTGGAGAGAAGCTGACCAAGGGACTGGGAGCAGGCGCCAGGCCTGAGGTGGGAGAGAAGGCTGCTGAGGAGAGTTCAGAAGAGATTTCACAGGCATTAAAGGGCGCTGATATGGTGTTCGTTACCTGCGGTATGGGCGGCGGAACCGGAACCGGAGCAGCTCCTGTGGTTGCTAAGATTGCAAAGGATATGGGGATTCTTACCGTAGGCGTGGTGACAAAGCCCTTCCGTTTTGAGGCCAAGACACGTATGAGCAATGCCCTGTCCGGTATCGAGCAGCTGAAGAACAGTGTGGATACCCTGATTGTGATTCCCAATGACAGGCTTCTTGAGATTGTGGACAGGCGTACCACCATGCCGGATGCCCTCAAGAAAGCCGATGAGGTGCTTCAGCAGGCGGTTCAGGGTATTACGGATTTGATTAATGTTCCAGGTCTGATTAACCTGGATTTTGCTGATGTCCAGACTGTCATGATTGACAAGGGCATCGCGCATATCGGTATCGGCAAGGCCAAGGGCGACGATAAGGCCATTGAGGCGGTTAAGCAGGCAGTATCCAGTCCTCTGTTAGAAACTACCATTGAAGGCGCAAGCCATGTCATCATCAATATTTCCGGCGATATCAGCCTGATCGAGGCCAATGAGGCTGCCAGCTATGTTCAGGAGCTGGCCGGCGATGAAGCAAATATTATTTTTGGCGCCATGTTTGATGAGAACGCTCAGGATGAGGCCACCATCACTGTCATTGCCACTGGTTTGGACGAGCATGGAGCCAATGCTTCCGTGGCAAAGGCCATGACCGGCTTTACCAGTTTTAAGACAAAGGTACCGGCAGCAGGAGCTCCGGCCGGACAGCAGGCACATGCGGCAGCACCTGAGGCAGCGGCAACCGCGTCCGCGCCTTACACCAGCAGACCGGCATCCCAGGGATATACGACCCACGGCTATAATCCGGCCGGAGGCGGCCAGGGATACGCGGCGCCTAAGTATAGCCCCAACCAGGGATATGCCGGCGGCAGTCAGAATTCCAACCCGAATTCCGCGACTGCGCCAAGCCAGCCTTTCAGACCGGCTGCTAATAAGGAGATGCAGATCAACATTCCGGATTTCCTGAAGAATAAAAGATAGGCTTTAACCATATTTGGATATTTGTTCCGGCTGTCGTGAGACAGCCGGTTTTTTCGGTTATAGGCAGGTTGGCACCAATAAAAAAGAATGCCGGGACGATATCTGTTAAAGTACGTTCCAACATTCATTATAGATTCATTTCTTAGCTATTCTCCGCTCTTTTCCTGTAAATCCAGCAGCAGGGCCACCAAATCATCCACTGTCTTTTTTGAACGTTCGCTGAGCTTCCCATAGGAGGCCATAAACTCATGACAAGTCTCCTGGCCTGCCTGACATGTGTCACGGACGGGCTCTGTCTCCAGAAGAAAGCTGCCTGTGGTGTTCAGAATCCGGGCCAGCTGCTTCAGCTTCGCCACATCCGGCTGGCGTTTGCCTGTTTCGTATCCGCAGTAGGTGCTGGCTGTAAGGCCTAAGGCGTCCGCAACCTGCTGCTGCGTGTATCCCATTGTATTTCTGGCTATTTTCAGTTGTTCGGAAAATCCCATTATCACACCTCATTTCAGGGCCTATTTTTAGTTGGCGAATTGCCAATTTTTTGATAAAATTCATTGACACAGTGGCAATTCGCTGATATTATAATTATATATTTGCGATTCGACAATATAGATAACAATACGCCAAAGACAGGCGGCCTACTGCCGCTTGCCCAGACGCAGTTTCAGCGATTTGACTGTGTCCAGAAGAAACAGCTGCTCATCCTCCGACAGCTCCTTGGCTATGTCATAGAGCTCTTTCAGCAGCTTTGCGCTTTGGAAGGCCTGATTTCCGGCTTCCATGTCTCCTGTGCCGTCGGTGAGCCATTCTTTATTAATTTTCAGTACCTGGCAGACTGCATTGATGACAATGGCCTGCGGTTCTGTCTTGTTTTTTTCCAGGTTGAAGATGACTCCTCTGGATACGCCGATGGTCTGGGCAAGGGAATCCTGGGTATATCCCTTTTGTTTCCGCGCATAGTTGAGTCGTTCTCCCAATGTATTCATTTTATCACCCCCGCAATCAGTATACAATGAGCAAAATTCATTGTCAATGATTTTTTGGCGATGCGGGTACAGGAAAAATATAGCACGTTTCATTGACAGTGAATTCCCTATCTGCTATAATTCATTAATAGAGCAAAAAGAAAGGAGGGATAACATTGACAATGCAAAAGGAAGAAGAACGGCAAAATAGGGTATTAAAGGAAATCATTGACAACGCAAAGGAGCTTCCGGTGGAAAGCCAGAACCTGCTGCTTATACTTGCCAGAGGAATGGTGTTTACGCGAAACTGTATGATGCGGCAGAATGCCGCGGACCAGCCGCGCATGCCGCCGGACAAGCATTCTGCATGAATTATAAAACTATATAATGAAAAAGGAGAGATAAACGTATGAAAAAAAGACTTATATCACTGTTTCTGGCACTGACCATGACATGGGGGCTTACGGCCTGCTCAGGCGGTTCTTCCGCCCCAGCTTCATCGGCTGCCCCGGCCTCGGCCCAGGTGGAGGCAGAGGATTCCAGGACGGAAAACAAAGACACGGATGCCGGCAGGGGCGCGCAGGACCAGGGCGCGCAGGACCAGGGCGCACAGGCGGGCAAGGCCGCCTATACGCTGAATATCGGATCTGCCATGAGCTCCACCAACCCCTCCAGCGTTGCCCTCCAGAGCTTTAAGAAGGCGGTGGAGGAGAGGACCGGAGGCGATCTGGCTGTAAACATCTACACGGACTCTGCCCTGGGCGGCGAGGCCGACCTTTTGGAACAGGTCACGTCCGGTACGGTAGAGGGAATGATGCAGATGGGCGCAGCCAACTGGGAGCCCTATAATTCGGAGGTGAACGTGGCCCTTCTGCCGTTCCTGTTCACATCCCAATGTCAGTTAGTTAAGATGGTGGATTAGATTCACGATAGGGGTCTAACCCAAATTTTTCAAATTTTTCCAAAAAGGTATTGACACAGGCACCAAAATGTGCGGCCGCCCTCGTTACTGATGGTTTTTAGAGGTAACGAGGGCGGCCCTTTAATCAAGAGATAATCGCTTTTGATTAAAGGAGGAACGCACATGTCATTACACAAAACCATTCAGTCTTTGTTCCAGTCAGCCGTCCAGAACGTGGTTTCCCACATCTTGGAC
>CDZO01011362.1_pt1 | contig 73637 bp, 78 predicted proteins | sample 480641 | NCBI WGS metagenome assembly CDZO01 (sample SAMEA3182088, study PRJEB8094) | gut metagenome | biome: human; feature: gut; material: Stool; isolation source: human stools | place: Canada | collected 2013-02-05
GCCAACGCAGGACTGGAAGGCTCCGTTATTGTAAATAAGGTAAAAGAATCCCCTGTAGGCCATGGCTTTGATGCTTACAAGGAAGAGTATGTGGATATGATTGAAGCAGGCATCCTGGATCCTGTAAAGGTTACAAGAAGCGCACTTCAGAACGCAACCAGCGTTGCTTCCACACTGCTGACAACAGAGACTGTTGTTGCAAACATCAAGGAGCCGGCTCCGGCAGGCCCGGCAGCACCTGATATGGGCGGAATGTATTAATCCCCCAGACACGATATTTGATTGATAGAGCATAATAAGGATGGGACACAGCACAGGAATATGTGTGCTGCTGTCCCATCCTTTTTGCTCTCCTGCCGCACGTGCGGGGAAGCTCTTTTTATACAAACAACCGGGCTACGGCTGTAAAGGCAAAGCACAGCACGATTCCGCAGACCGTAGGCACCAGGAAGGACATAACTGTCCACTTAAAACTGCCTGATTCCTTTCGGATAGTAAGAAGGGTGGTGGTGCAGGGCCAGTGCATCAGGGAGAAAAGCATGGTACTGACAGCGGTAATCCAGGTCCAGCCGTTATTTACCAGCAATTCCCTCAGCTGTGCCAGGCTGTCAAATTCCAGAAGGCTTCCCTGTGCCATGTAGGCCATGATAATGATGGGAATTACAATTTCATTGGCAGGAAGCCCCAGGATAAATGCCATCAGAATCACGCCGTCCATTCCAAGAAGCCTTGCAAAGGGATCCAGGAAACCGGAACAATGGGCTAACAGGGTGATGCCGTTTACCTGTACATTTGCCATGACCCAGATTAAAAGGCCCGCAGGGGCAGCCACCGCAATGGCCCTCCCCAGTACGAACAGGGTTCGGTCAAAGATGGAACGGACAATCACCTTGCCAATCTGGGGACGCCGGTAAGGAGGCAGCTCCAGGGTGAAGGAAGAGGGAATTCCCTTTAACACGGTCATGGAAAGGGCTTTGGAGACTAAAAAGGTCATGCATACGCCCAGTACAATAAACAGGGTCAGGAGCAGGGCTGACAGCATGGAGTCAAAGGCGCCTCCGGATACACCCACAAAGAACATGGAGATGATGGCGATGAGTGTGGGGAATGCGCCACCACCTAAACGGTAACTTTGCTCCATACGACGAGTAGAGGGCTGACAGTTCCCTACTCGCCGTCGATAAAAATATGGAGATCTTTGCCATCCCAGACAATTTTCTTAACCATCAGCTTGATTAAGGTGCGTTTTTCTTCGATTGTCAGTGTATGGAAATTGTCTTTGAAGCTGGACAATGCCGTGGACAGCATGTCAACTTGGATTTCCCTGTCAGTTATGACGCTGACATCCTTTAGCAGTCGTTTTTTTTCTTCTTTCATGGAAGCCAGTTCTTTGTCCAGTTCCATGATTCTGGCATTTACACGTTCAATGAAAGCAGTGCCTAAGTTTCCGTGTGACAGTGTGTTGATCAGGTTGTCCATCTCGCTGTTACATTTGGTGATTTTATCATCAAGGACTGATAGGGGACTTTTTTGTGTCTGGCCCTGTAAATCCTGTTTCAGCTTTTCCAGCAGCTTGTAGATACCGGAATTTTCATCCGTGTACTGCATGAGGTATTCACAAACAATATCGTCCGCCTGCTGCCCATTGAGGTTTTGACAGTCACATAATTTTAAACCTCCACGCAGTTTGTTGTTACAAATATAGTAGTAGAGTTCACGGTTGCCGCCTTTGCCGCTTCTCTGCTTTGCGAACATCCGGCTCTGGCACTTGTCGCAGAAGATTAAGCCGGACAGCAGGGAATAGTCATTATGCATGATAGCTGGTTTTGTACCTGTAGGGATGTTATCTTTCAGGATGTTCTGAATGGCTACCCACTTTTTACCGGAAATGCGCCCCTTGTGCTTTCCGATAGCTATAATCCATTTATCCATACCCTGCCTTGGGGCATTTTTCTTCCTGTAATCACGTTTATTGTATGTCAGCAGACCATATTTATTGGAACACTCGGTTTTTTCAAAGCAAACGTCTGAATGATGTTCCGTAAAGTATTCCCATGCGTCCTCATCAGCGATACAGTAAACCGGATTTTGCAGTATTTCTTTAATCCCTAACAGAGAGAATATTTTCCCCGTACGTGATTTGATTCCTTGCTTGATTAGGTATTTGCTTACTCCGGATATACTCCGAAGTTCTAAGAACTTTTCCAGAATACAGTCGATGGTTTTAAGTTCCTCCGGATTGTCCTTTAGCTTGCAGGAAGTCTTGATTTTACCGTCAATGATGATTTCCTGTATCTTTTCAGAGGTAAATCCTGTGGGGGTAGTGCCGCCCAGCCAACGTCCGGTCCTTGCCAGCATTAGCATATTGTCACGGACACGCTCTGCAATCGTTTCTCTTTCCAGTTGGGCGAAAACCGAAGCTATGTACATCATGGCCTTTCCCATAGGCTTTGAGGTGTCAAATTCTTCCTTGATACAGACAAATGAAATATTATAGCTGTTCAGGTCTTCAATCAGAGAAGAAAAGTCACTGACATTACGGCTGATACGGTCAAGGCGGTAACAAACAACATATTCTGGTTTGTTTAGTTTTATATCACGAAGCATTTTCTGAAATTGCGGTCTGTTCGTATTTTTTGCAGAAAAGCCTTCGTCTTCATAAACGACAATTTCCGCCTTATCTGATTCGGGGATTTTGGCTGAAATATACTCCCTGCACATTTCAATCTGGTTTTCAACGCTTTCCCCTTTGCCCGTATATACCGATTTACGGCTGTATATATAGATTCTCAAAGATTACTCACCATCCTTTTTTTGCTCAACATAGTCAGACAGAATCTTAGCGCATAAGTTGGAAAAGGTACGCTTATCCTCTTTTGCCAGTTCGTCTAACTGCTGTTTTAATTCTTTTGGGATTGTTATAGGTACTCTTATGTTATTTTTAGAAACAGCCAAATTGTCCACCTCCTTGTATAGTGTGTACCATAGTGTAACACCTTTGTCAAGGTTGTTGGATGGGTTTGGTGTTCTTTAGTAGTTTAGTAGGGTTTCGTAGATAGTAATGGATAAGAAACCTGGAAAATATTTGTATAATAGGTAATTATTGAACATTGATAAGTACTTATTGATAGATAGTATCTTTTAGTGTATTATATTTTAGTAAATCGGTATTTGAAAAGGAGAATTAATATTGGACTATAAGAAAAAAGCGATTGATTGTGTAAAGGACACGGTTTTGCCCATTCAGCGTGCGCAATTTGAAGAATGTGGATGTGACTTAGATGAGCAGTATAAAAAATATGGTAATACAGAAATGCTCATTGCTAAAATAATTGAGCCGGGACATATCTATGAAATAGGATATCCTAAATGTGTTTGCGATGAGGTTCTGTCTGGCAAGGTGACAGAAGTGTCTCATTGTGAATGCTCAAGGAACAGCGTTTTATATATTTTACAAGATTTACTACCGGAAAAAGATATACAAGTTGAAATAATACATACTGTATTAGGTGGAGCCGATGATTGCCGATTTAAGGTGACTATTCGCTAATACATATTGAATGGTTTATTTTGAGCTACTAACTATTGGGAATGAAGTTAGTGGCTTTTTTATATGCAGAAATATATTTCCGGCAAAAATCATAATTCTAAAAATTAGCATAGTAGTGAATGAGTGATGTTATGGATGTCAATGAAATTGAGATGTAAGACTGATGAATGTATGAATATCATGACGGAGAAAGATCTATGTGGTATAATTTACCTAAATTGGAAGTTGGGAGGCAAATACATTGGGTAGAGAATATATAATTCCGGCGTGTTCGGGAATGAAAATTGATGTTAAGCAAGGTCAAAGTATTACAGTGATTGATATTGAAGGCGGGCAAGTGGTGGATTTTTTTGCCGAGGTGAATGGAAATGCAAATGAATTTCTTTCAACTGGAGTGACGATTGACTGTAACGAATCTTTGAAATTAAATGTTGGAGATATTATTTATACAAACCTATACCGCCCCATGCTAAAAGTGCTTACGGATGATGTGGGAGAACATGATTTGCTCCACCCATGTTGCCGGACGGAAATGTATGACTTCTTCTACCACAACGGTGAAGAACACCCAAACTGCTTTGATAATATCAATAAGGTGCTTGATGAACAACGTGCCGTTATCGTACCTGTCAACTTATTCATGCACACGAAAATCAACTCCAATGGCAGTATTTCAGTGGAAGAACCAGTTTCTAAAGCGGGTGACAAAATTGTATTAAAAGCACTGATGGATATTACACTGGGAGTTGCAGCTTGTAGTGTTTCTGAAAGCAAGTGCAATCGCGGAACGTGTTCTCCTGTCAAAATTATTGTTGATTAAAACATTTCAGGTTTACTGGGCTAATAAATCGAAATTGTGGAGGAGAAAATGGATATTGCTGTCGGAGGTAGAAATAAAGGTGAAGAAGGAGGTATGCGAAAAACAGGCCGGACGGAGAGAACAGGGGAGTTTTCTGTTCAGTCTGCCAGGGCTGGCATTCAGCTATTCTATTGCACATTCAATTGAATTATGTTAGACTTTAGTTGCCATGTCAACAAAGAAAGCAACGCGGTATATTCAAAGGGAGAAAGATAGATGGAAATAGAGAAGAAGCAGTCCGCTATTCCGGGGATAGGAATGATATTGGTATGCATGATGGCCATTGCGGTATCGGTCTCAAGTATTTTCACAACCTACCGGATGCAGGAAATGGCTTCAAAGATTTATGAGCACCCGTATACAGTGTCCAATGAGTCGAGGGCAATGCGTTCCCGGCTTTTAGATATGCGTTTTTTAATACTAAACATGTTTGCCCGGCAGGATCAGGATGAGGCGGAGATTCAGCAGATTGTAGAGGGACGCTATGGAATGCAGTATGATTCGATTGAGGTGATCGGCAGACAGTATCTGGGACCGCAGGAGGACATTGAACAGCTGAGGGAGGCGATGGAGGATCTGTAGCGGACGCAGAACGATGCCCTTCCTGTCATCCTCCCCATGGAGGAGCAGGCCACACTCCGGTACATAAAGGATAACCTGTATCCCAAATATGATGCGGTGAGCGATGCGCTGGATACCATCATCCATTTTGCGGATCAGAAGGTGCGGAGTCTGGAGACAGAGTCCAGGAAGATGTCTGTCAAGGCGACGGTTTCGTCCATCATACTCACCTTGTTCCTGCCTGCCTACTTTTTGATTGCGTTCTGGCGTGAACGGAAGAATATCAGGGAGATTCGGTACCGGGAGCAGCTGTTTGACATCCTTTCCACAAATGTGGATAAGGTATTTGCGATTTTTAATCTGAAACAGGATAATCTGGAATATGTAAGCGCCAACTGTCAGAGAGTGCTGGACATAAAGGAGGATGAATTTACCAATGACCTGGAAGCGCTGCGCAGGCGAATCCCGGATGAGGAAAAGGAAAAATTTGATGAATTTATGGAGAAGAAGAAATTTGCGGGAGAGAAAGGGATTGACCTGCCCTTGCGGTTTTCGTCAGGAGAGGCGCGGTGGATACGCCTTCAGCTATTCCCTGGAGTGGCCTATGGGAAGGTGAATCGGTACATTTTATCTATCACTGACCAGTCGGAAGATATGCGTATCAGGCAGACCCTGAGGGACGCGTTGGTCAATGCCCAGAATGCCAATGCCGCTAAGCAGGACTTCCTTTCCAGAATGAGCCATGAGATACGCACTCCCATGAACGCCATCGTCGGCATGACGGCCATTGCAGCTACTTATATAGAGGACCGCAATCGGGTGGTGAGCTGTCTGGAGAAGATCGGATACTCTTCCAAGCATCTGATGACTCTCATCAACGATATACTCGATATGTCGAAAATCGATGAGGGGAAAATGACGATAGCGCAGGAAAACTTTAACCTGGAAAATGTGGTGGAATCCATTACCTCCATCATATATCCCCAGTCCGAGGAAAGAAAACAGAATTTTAACATAAAGCTGGTGGACGTTACGGGCACCCAGTTGGTCGGGGATGCGCTCAGGCTGAACCAGATCCTGCTGAACTTGCTGTCCAATTCCCTAAAGTTTACGCCGTCTGGCGGTTCGATCCGCCTGGAAATCAGCCAAATTCAGAAAAAGGACGGCCGCGTCCGCCTGCGTTTCACGGTCAGGGATACCGGGATTGGCATGAGCCGGGAATTTATGAACCGCCTGTTTCTGCCCTTTGAACAGGAGCATGGGTCTGGCAGCCTAAGCAGCGCGGGCACCGGTCTCGGGATGTCCATCACCAAGAATCTGATCACCTTAATGGGCGGCACCATTGCGGTTGAGAGCAGTCCCGGAAATGGCAGTACCTTTACGGTCGAGCTGGATTTTGGGATTCCGGAAGGGGCGGAGATTGCAAGCCGTCGGAACCAGGATATTGAAAACCTGAAGGTTCTGATTGCAGATGACGACCGCGACAGCTGTATACACACGTCCCTGACCCTGGAAAACATGGGGATATCCTCCTGCTGGGTCTTAAGTGGAACAGAGTGCGTGGAAAAGGTGATCGACGCTCATAAGACCGGAGAGGACTATGATGTATGCCTCATCGACTGGAAGATGCCCGATATGGACGGGATCGAAGTGACCCGCAGGGTCCGTGGATATGTTGGGCCTGATACCACCATCATCATCATTACAGCTTACGATTTCAGCTCGATTGAACAGAGCGCCCGTGAGGCGGGCGCCGACGCGTTTCTGGCGAAACCTATCTTTTCCTCCACCCTTTACAATACCTTGATTTCTGTGACCGGCATGGAGCGGGAGGTTCATATGCAGGGACCGGAACAGGATATGAGCGGAGTGGAGGGCTGCCGCGTGCTTCTGGTGGAGGACAATGAACTCAATTGCGAGATCGGGATGGAGATGTTAAAGATTATGGGAATCAATGCGGTCTGCGCCCGTAACGGACAGGAGGCCGTAGAGCGATTTCTGTCCGATGGGGATGAGATTGACTTGATTCTCATGGACGTGCAGATGCCCATAATGGATGGATATCAGTCCACCGGCGCCATACGCCGTTCCGGCCGGGCAAAGGCCAAGGATATCCCCATCATTGCTATGACCGCCAATGCATATCATGAGGACGTGGTAAAGGCTTACGAGGCCGGGATGAACGGCCATTTGGCAAAGCCGGTTGATTTAAAACAATTATACCGAACGATCAAGGGTCAGATGGAACTGAAGGATTAAATATATACGACAGCTTTCAAATATGGCATTTTCCACATACGGAAGGCGGTAAAAGCGGAAGCGGATCGACAGAAAAACAGGGGCTGAATAAGCTGCCTGTTTTTTTATTGGAAAGTCCTTGCTAAAAATATACTTATGTAAACTAATGGTCAGCCGAAGCAGGGCATAGTAAACAGACGGTATTGCAGTTAATCAAAGAGCGGTCTTTGAGAAAAAAGGGGCATAGGGAATCGTCAATGGTGAAAACAAGATGCTGGTGAGTACGTTGTATTAATTTAAAAGACATAGCGGCAGACCTGTCATTGGAATATTTAGCACCGCAGGTGGGGCAGGAATAAAATGACTCAAAAAGATTCCCCCAATTCCCCTCATGAATGAGGGGCTAGGGGAGTTGAGGTGCCGAAGGCACTTTCTTGTTTGTGGCGTTCAACCTTACAAAACACGTTATTAGGAGCCTTGACACGATTTCGTGGGATTTTGAGTAAACTCCCATTTCATGCGGGTTTGCGGCCTCTGTCTACCAAATAATTTGCCGTTTTTGTTGATTATCAGGGTGATAACTATATTTATCGTAAGAGTTTGATAAGCTCTTCTTTTTTGGCAACTCTCCCAGAGATAACTAGTTTTCCATCCACCATTAATGAGGGAGAAGTCATTACCCCCAATTTAACAATATCTATCAGGTCTTCCACCTTTTCGATTTCCGCATCAACATCCAATTCCTTGATTGCGGTTTGGACATTTTTATATAACGTATCGCATTTATCACAACCTGTACCTATAACTTTTATGTTCATCTGTTACCTCTCCTAATTTTTTAATTTCATTTCAGCGTCTACATTGCCATTCCACGATGAAAGAATGTTTTTAATGACTGCTGGCCCTACTTTTGAGATGAAGACTAATTGGGCATTACCGGAATCTTTGCTTTCTTTAAAATCAATCCTGGTACCTACTACATCAACTTGCTGCCGCCCAATGCCCTTTATATTAAGGAACCCCTTTATTCTATATACACTTGGAATGATTTCAGTTAGAAATTTCACTAATTGATTCTTATCCACGTCATCGTATATTTCCATGAATAAGGTTTTTGGCTTTGTCTCCTCGGTATTGGTGGTTTCTTCACTTTCGGCCCATTGATACAAAAGTAAATCATCATCTAAAAAACTATAATCCATTTTACCTTGTATGCTTGTGGTTAGCTTACAGACAGGATTGATTTCTCTTATTTTCTTTTCCAATTCTGCTATTTTATATGAATCAACAAGGTCTGATTTAGTTATGACGGCAAGATGACAATGCTTAAGCTGCCGGTACACAGTCTCTAAATCTGCCAGTTGACTTATAAAATTTACTGCATCAACTAAGCAGATAACACCACAGAAATCATAACTTTTACCTGAGACAGCTTCAACGGCTCCAAGAATTTCTTCAACATTGGATGGATCTCCCAGGCCTGAACTTTCTACAAACAGGTAGTCAAAATCATGCTGTGCCATTTCACTCAGCGCGCTGACAAAGGAGAGTTTCAGACAGGAGCAGAAAATAGAACCACGGTTGATTTCTACCATTTGGATATCATCATTTTTCAGGATTGTTCCATCAATGCCTAATTTGCCAAATTCGTTTTGGATGATACCAACCCGATTCCCTTTCAGGTGTTCCAGGAGCTTTAACAACAAGGTAGTCTTACCAGCCCCCAAAAAACCTGTCAATACATAAAGTTTTGTTGTCCCTTTATTTCGCATTTTATTACCCCTTTCATTGATTATATAAAAAATGCATGAAATACATTAAATAGATATCCAACAAGAATAATTCCGGTAGTGCATATGACTATGAACAGAGTCAGGAGTTTTGGCTTTACAGCTTTTTTCAACATAATCATCGACGGCAGGCTTAAGGTTGTGACAGCCATCATGAAAGCAAGTATGGTACCGAGCTGAGCCCCTTTGGCTAACAAAGCTTCTGCAACGGGAATTGTACCAAAGATATCAGCATACATGGGAATGCCTACAAGCGTTGCAAGAATAACACCAAAGGGATTATTGCTCCCGAGTATACTTTGGATCCAGCTTTCAGGAATCCAATTATGGATTGCCGCACCAATACCGACACCTACTAAAATGTAAGGAAATACTTTTTTAAACGTATCATATACCTGTTCCCTGGCAAAATATATCCGGTCTTTTCTGGCAAGAGTGGGAGCGTCCACATCAACACTGTTGGCTGATTTAATGAATTCTTCAACATATTTTTCCATGTGAAGCTTTTCAATCAGAGCGCCTCCAGCCACTGCTATGATCAGGCCGACTATGACATAAGCAATTGCAATTTTTGCACCAAATATGCTCATCAGCAGTACAAGGCTGCCCAAATCCACCATTGGTGAGGAAATAAGAAACGAGAAAGTCACGCCCAACGGTAAACCGGCACTTGTGAATCCGATAAAGAGTGGGATAGATGAACAGGAACAAAATGGGGTCACAGTACCTAACAAAGCTGAAATGATATAAGAACCAACGCCATGAAAGCGTCCCAATATTTTCTTACTTCTTTCAGGTGGAAAATAACTTTGTATATAAGAGATAATAAAAATTAAAAAGCATAAGAGGATTGTTATTTTCAATACGTCGTAAATAAAAAATTGAATACTTCCGCCCAATCGGCCGTCTACATCTACGTTAAGAACGGTTAAAAGATTTTTTATCAGGGAGTTTAACCATTTCATTCCTAATATTTGATCCTGGATAAATAGAAAAAATGTTTGTATCGAGTCCAATTTGATTACCCCTCTTTCCATTGCATTATTATATCAAAAAAAATTGATGTATTGGGTTTTATAAAGGTCATCCAAAGATGACCATTTATTCAGGTACTTTCTCTGCTTTTGTTGTAGTTAAGAAGTGTAAACGTTCTAATGCATATTCACTACCAGATTTACTGATTGAATAGTGAGTCCATTTACCTTCCTGTCTGCTTGTGACAATGCCGGATTCACATAGAATCTTCATATGGTAAGATAGTCCGGATTGCCCCATGTTCATTTTATCAATTAAGACACAAGCACATTTTTCTCCGCTTTGTAAAAGTTCTAAAATCATAAGTCTTTTTTCATCACAAAGCGCCTTGAAAATTTTAGCGTCATTTGTAAACTTGTGCTCCATAGATTTCACCTCACATCAAAAAAAATTGATATATTTATTATATGATGGAACTAATTCGTTGTCAATAAATATATCAATTTTTTTTGATGTGATTTTTGATATGATATTTAGATCATTAAACTTTTATATAACCGCGTGGGGAGGGGAGGATAGAGCGCGGATGTATAGATTTAATCTATCAAAGACCTAATTGAATATCAAAGAACCTTTGGTCAATGGTATGGCAGATGATTAGAATGAATATGGTAAGTATTTAGGAAAGGGGGTTTAATATGGAAAAGAAATTACATGGAAGCCATGTGGAAGCAGGTCCAAATCGTACGGAAATGATGGGCCGTGAGGTAATGGAGGCATGTCTTTCGGTCTGTAGGAAACAAAAGGTCAAAATTGTGGATATCACAGGTGGACACCGGAAATAAATCCTCAATTTGAGTGGTTTGTGGAAGAAGTTTGCAAAGCATGTAGCCAAGTTAAATTCACTGGGGAATGGGCAGGAGAGCTTCTCGTCAATGGGTAGTTATTCCATGAATATATGGAAGTGTCAGAATAGGTTGGGTTGGGGGAGGGGAAATTTCGTTAGGAATGAGCAGGTGAACAATAGGTTGTGTTTGATTGAAAAAAGCAAATCAGAATAGGAGGGGAACATACCCCCGTGTCCAATATGGATGCGGCTCTGAACGGGTGTATATGAATAACTGAGATATATGGTGAACCGCCTTTGTGGTGGTTCTTTTTTGGGGAGGTATTAAAAAAATGCAGGTAACAATCATGGCAAATAAATACATCGGACAGCGGGGATACACAGGTGCAGTTCTGAAGCTTCCAGCAGGCAAGGCAGGGATTGCGGATGCTCTGGCGTGTGCACATACACCTTCCGAGAAAGAAATAGCTCTGAAGTGGTTTGAGGACTGGCCGCAGTTTCTCGACAATGTATTGGAAGCATGCGGAGAAAAGAAGCTAGAAGAAGTAAACCTACTGGCCTATAAGCTGAGCCAGATGAATGAAGCACAACTCAATACTTACGAAGGAGCCATTAAACTACGCCAGGAAGATGGGAACAGAATTGATATGAAGGAATTAATCAATATCTGTTATAACCTGGACTCATTTGTATTCCAACCAGATATCCTGAACGATAACATGCTGGGGGAACTATGTCTGATGGGAGAGTTATTGGATGTGATTCAGGAGGCATCCGATGAAGTATTGGAGATGTTGGATGAAGAAAAAGTAGGGCAGGCACTCCGGAAAAGTGATAAGGGAGTGTTCACTACGAAAGGCTACCTATTCTTTGGATCTGACAAATGGACAGAGACATATGATGGGATGCACCTTCCGGAATATCCAGACATCCATGAGGGGGTTATCTCCTTGCGGTTGAATTCCCTGGACTGTAATCCAGAGAAACATACTGGCGTATGGTTGGATTTACCCGCAGGAGAAATGGAAATAGACCAGGCTCTCAAACGGCTGGAGGTCCCTTCGTTGAATTCCTGCATTATTACTGAAGTAAAGAGTATTGTTCCGCTATTTAATTATCAGATTGCCAGTGATACGGACATCAATGAGTTAAATATCCTGGCAGAGCGGATCCAGACATTTCCTGATGGGGAAACACTGATAAAATATAAGGCGGTATTGGAATTTGAACAAAGTAATGACCTAGAGTTGAATTTGAATATTGCAAACAATTTGAACTGTTATGAGCTGGACCCATCTATCATTTCATTAGAATGCTATGCGGAACAGGTCTTTCAGAAAGCGGGTATTGATATAGATGATCCTTCCTTCGCTTATTTTGATTTCAGGGGGTATGGGGAGCGTTATATGCTGAAGAAAGGTGCTGCTATGACTCCCTATGGTGTCGTCTCCAGAAATGAGCAGACGTTTGTGTGGGAATCTGCCAGGTCAGAATCAGACATGGTGATGCAATGAGTTTGAGTTTAAGAATCGCGATACTGGTGTGATAGATTAGTGTAGTTGTAGGGCCGCCTTTATGGAGGTCTCTTTTTATTTGGAGATGTAAGATGCGAATATATATTAAGAGAGAGAATGTCAGTCAGGGGGTATGGATGGACCTGCCCGCCAGTCAGGATGAGATAGAACGGATATACATGGAGCTGAAAGGGATGCATTCTTCTAGTATGATACCGTTTATCGCCGGGGTGGAATCGGACGTGCCATCGTTGGCAGAATGCCTGGAGGATTGTGCGGTATTTAAGGATGGACATTTGGAATTGCTCAATGAGCTTACTCGGGAGATGGGCATGTGGGAGAAAGATGAGAAGGCAAGATTCGGTGCAGCGCTTATGTGGGACCATCCGGACACAATCGAAACGGTAATGGATGTGGCAAAGAACCTGGACCGTTACATCCTGGATGACCGCATGAAAAACTGGGAAGCGGCCGGGCGTCTGGAGTTGGAAAAGCGAGGAATACAGATAGACAAGAGAATTGAGCCGTTTCTGGACTTTGAATCCATTGGAAGGGAATATGTAAGCACGAAAGGCTGTATGACCCCCATGGGTTATGTGATTAAAAAACAGACTGCCCCGTGGAGGAGTAAGGAACAAGGGTATGACTCTCACAAAGGATGTTTTCTTTCTGTCCATATGACAGATGAGAACTGGAATAAGGAAATATTCCAATTTCCGCTTACAGAACAGAAGAAAGCCAGTCCAGCAGTGAAAAAATGGGACGCCTATGCCATACAGTACACCAGTGGTTATCTGGGGGAACTTTCGTGTTATCTTCCACCAGGAATTACGCTATCTGAACTAGACCGGGTAGCCGATGTAATCGACAGGGAAGTCGTCCGAAGAGGGACACTGGAGAAGGAAAAACTCTATGCTATTCTGGAAGCTGGATTGCCGGAAACCATAGGGGAAGCATGTGATATTATCCAAGACTATGAAAACCACGTGTATGTCCCTTCTGATAAGATGGGCCGTAAGACGATGGCGAGAATGTTGGCTCTACAGTATTCCAGGATAGTCCTGCCAGAGGAGCTGAAACCGTTCTGCCGTTATGAGGAATATATGGAATCCTTTCCGAACCGATACATGGTAACCACATCCACAGGTCATGTGTTTCATCCAACCAGGGATTACAGCTGCCGTCTGTCAGAGAGCAGGACCATCCGGCTCTATAGCCCCCTGACAGTCTCAATGTTCTGGAATAACCGAGATGGTTTCATGCCGGAGATATTATCGGGTGAACGTTTAATCAAACAAAAGACTGCCATTGAGACTGTATTCAAACGGCATCTGCCATCCGACGAAGATTGTATGGGAGCTTTCCTGAATCATCAGTTGCTACGTGCAAAGGTTGAATGTATGGTTCCGGAGATCGAAGCGTATGGCGGGCAATTGTGGTGTGCCCTTGAGGTAAGGACAATAGGAACATTGACAGAAGCAGAACAAGAGGAACTGAAGAGGGACTGGCTGCGTCAAATGAAGGAGGGATGGGGACTGTCCCTCCTCGAATATCCCATCCATACGGTGAGGGGTGAAATGCATATCGGACTATGGGATGAGGACTATGGGACTGCGCTGTGCATCATGACGGAAGAAGAGTTAAAGAGGTCAGACCTTCCAGAACAGGAAACAGGGGGGATGGAACCGTTTATGTAACATAGATAAAGGAGGCCCCCTTTTTATACAAATTATGCTCCTGAAGGAAGCCAGAGGAAGAAGGCAGGATCCCGACCGGGATAAGAAATAGCTGACTCTCTGGCGATTGGATTTAGAACAGAAGACGATAGAACGGATGAGCTCTGCGGTCTGTCATGTTGAGGGTTATATAGAACGATAGCTGTAGGGAAATATGGAAGAATTGAGCTGTCATAAAAGTAGAAGGAGGAGTTTCATGGAGATCACAATAAATGAGTTACGTCAGATGAAACACAAGGAGGGGATGATTTTGCAGGGCTGTGGAGGGGATATACAGGAATGGGTGATTGGGATCAATGAATTATTGACACAGGAAGATATCTTACTGGAAGGGACAAAGTTTGAAAATGTGAGGTCATTTTTCCATGAGGGCTCAACCAACCTACTGTTTCCATTTGAGGATGTGAAACTCGATTTCGGAAAGCTGGCTATATGGAGGCTTCGTAGTCATGGGACATTTGGAGGCACATGGCTGTCTGATTATGTTGCAAACAAATTAGGCGGTTTTCTTGATGGAGGGCCTGTACAAAAGACGGAGGAACATAAGCAGTCAGAGCGGCGTTTGGATACCCCTGTTCAGGAGAATGAGGAGCTTGGATTAGGTGATATATTAATGAGATAGTAGGTGCTAGAGCAGGACTGTAGAAAAATATCCTGGCTCATCATAACGACGACCGGGCTTCGGTAATTATATAGTAACCAACCGTTCTGTCATATAGAACGATGTGATTCGACGGAAACAAACAAATGTTCTGATTGGGCTTGCACAATAGATGCTGGTCCGATATAATAGAGAGGCAAGGAGGCGGAGAGATGATTCGATTATTTGAATTTCAGGATTTAGACAAGATTATGGATATATGGCTCCAGGGAAATCTGGAAGCCCATTCTTTTATAGACGCCGAGTATTGGAAGAAGAATTTCGATTCCGTAAAATCGGTACTGCCCAATGCGGAGGTATATGTGTACGAGGAGGATGGAGAAATTCTGGGATTCATCGGAATGGACGCGGAATATATTGCCGGTATTTTTGTAGCGGCAGGACACAAGGGACAGGGAATTGGCCATCAGCTAATTGAAAGGGTGAAAAAGAAGAAGCGGTTGTCCCTGCATGTGTTCGATAAGAATACAGGGGCAATGGCCTTTTACCTGAAAGAAGGGTTCACGGTCCGGGAGAGAATGACAGAAAAAGATACCGGCGAGAGAGAATGTCTGATGGTTTATGAGAGTGGGAAATAAGAGCTTAATTTACGAGAAAGGGCTCTTCTGACCTGTTTGGTAGTGAAAACCGGAGGTGGTGATATGTCAACCTGGAATCCATGGCATGGATGTAAAAAAATCAGCCCAGGCTGTACGAATTGCTATGTTTATCGGAGAGATGCTGAGTTTGGTAAGGATAGCAGTGTTGTAACCCGTACTTCTAACTTTGATATGCCGGTCAAATGTAACCGCAAGGGTGACTACAAGCTGCAGCCAGATGGTGAGAGTGTGTATACCTGCATGACCACTGATTTTTTTCTGGATGAGGCAGATGTATGGCGTGCCGAAGCATGGAATATCATTCGTAGGCGCAGCGATCTGCATTTTGTTATTATTACCAAACGCATCCACCGGTTTGAGGTGGAATTACCGGGGGACTGGGGAAGCGGGTATGAAAATGTGACTATCTGCTGTACCTGTGAGAACCAGAATCGGGCCGACTACCGCCTGCCTGTTTTTCTGGAATTGCCAATCAAACACCGGACTGTGATTCATGAGCCAATGCTGGAGCAGATCGATATCCGGAAATATTTGGCTACAGGGAAGATAGAAGGGGTTACCTGTGGTGGAGAGTCCGGGCCGGACGCAAGAGTCTGTGACTTCGCCTGGATACTTGATTCCATGGAACAATGTGTGGAATATGATGTACCCTTCTGGTTTAAGCAGACAGGGGCAATGTTCAAGAAGGGGAATAAGGTGTATTTGATAGACCGGAAGGCTCAGATGAGCCAGGCGCAGAAGGCCGGGGTAAATTATAAGTGCTAAATGATATAGAGGTTGTTGTGGCATACATCAAGAATATGTCATGACGCCTCTATTTTTATGTCCGCTTTCGACGTGCTCAAAGTATTTCTATATGAAATTAGCGGATATGAAGGCAATGCCACATTTTTAAGATAAGACCCTGTACAGGTTCCTAAAATGAATCTGTGAATTGAGAGCGGGGCAATGAAATTGTGTTGGAAGGGGGGTGAGGGTGGTTGCAGTGTAAATAGAAAAGAGCAGATCTAATACGAAGATACTGATGAGAGTCAGTGTCTTTTTTCTTTCTCTTGCAAGATAGCGAAAAGGAAGGAGGCAGAGTTCCGGCCGGGAAAAGATATCTGACTCTTTTTTGAATGGATTTAGAGCAGAAAGCGATAGAAAGAGTAAAAACAGCATCTGAAATGTCTTTGCGGATATATGGCCGTCCTTTAGTAGTTACGGACAGTGGAGGGAAAGACAGTGCTGTTTGCAGGGAGATTGTGAGGAGAGCTGGCATACCCTTTGAGCTTCATCATAATCTGACTACTGCCGACGCACCACAGACAATCTATTATGTACGGCAGATATTCAGGGAATATGAAAGCAAGGGAATCCCATGCAGCATTCACTATCCGTATTACAAAGGCCAGCGGGTGTCCATGTGGTCCCTGATTCCCATGAAACGGTTCCCACCTACAAGGCTGCAGCGTTATTGCTGTGAGATACTGAAGGAAAATTCCTGTCAGGACCGGTTTATAACGACCGGGGTACGATGGGCGGAAAGTCAGAAACGGAGGAATAATCGCGGTGTTTTTGAGAACTACACAAGAGATAAGAACAAGAAGATTATTCTTAACAATGACAATGTCGATGAGCGTATGTTATTTGAGACATGCACTATAAAAGGAAAACGGATCTGCAATCCTATTGTGGACTGGCTGGATCGGGATATATGGGACTATATCCAGTCCGAGCGTATTCCGGTAAACCTGCTGTATGAATGGGGATTTCACCGGGTTGGGTGCATTGGCTGCCCCATGGCGGCAAAGAACCGTTGGACCGAATTCCGCATTTTTCCCAGCTACAAGAGGGCCTATTTACGGGCATTCGGCATGATGATGACATCTATTCAGGAGCAGGGGATAACAACCCGATGGAAGGATGCAGAGGATGTCTTTGCCTGGTGGATGGAGGATAAGAACACGGAAGGACAAATCAGCCTGTCCGACCTGGAGCTGTGGAGGGCAGAGAATGAGAAGTGGGAGTGACGGAAGTGCGTGGATGTAATATATGCGGCCTTGAAGGAGGGATTTGTGAAGAAAGAAATTTATGTAGTGGACTGTCCAACGCATATACGGTTCGGAGATCCCATGTATTTTGAACGTTTTGAGGGACAAAAACTTGAACGTCTGGTGGTGGATTGTAAGGTGCCTAAAAATTTTGTGGCACGGGTCGTCCTGCAGGAACAACCGATTGAGGGCCTGCCGGGAGAAATGTTGGATACCATGACCCTCTATATGGCCCCGGAATGAACCATCAGCACCTACATGGATGGCTATTGTTATAAGGGACAGGAGGTAGAGCAGAAAGAGATTGGAGTTGATACAGTGACCTATTTATTTGAAGCGGATGGCCGATATGAGGAATTCAATACAGAAGGAGATGGTTACTGGGGGGAAAGCCGTGAATTTTCCAGGATCCGGGACGGACGAAGCATCATAGATGCAGCGGTTATCACGGTCTGCATGCCAGAAACAAGAGGGTTTGAGGATATGAGACGTCTGGTCCATTATTTTTTCCAGGGGGCACAACTACTGGAAAAAGGACAGAACAATCAGATGGGACCCCAGGGACCTGTGCAGTAAAGAAGGTGGTCCTCAAAGAATGAGAAAAACGAATGTTCGCAAAACATGTAAGGACAGAGGAAAGAGAGGTAAATGAAATGCCAGTAGGACGTTTTTTATCAGGCAGCAGTTTAGAGGCATTCGAAGTGTTGATGCAGGAGGGGAATCCCTGTCTTCCGGATAGGAAGGGACAGGAAATGGCGATTTCCTGTTTTTTTTGCAGAGACACAAAGATTTCAGGATACCAGAAGATGGTAAAGGAACTGCGGTTTCGGATTCCCGACAGCCAGTTTATAGAACGGGTAGAGGAAACAAAGTCATGTATGGACGGCCCTGTCTATCGAAACCGGGAACATGAGGAACGATACAGAGGTCTCATGGGGCATAGACAGATTCTTGCTCTGGACCAAAAGGCATCCTATGCCTGCGCCCTTTATCTGTTGGCCGCTGACGGATATCTCTGGGATAAGGCACGGGATGCTATTACTATGTCACAGGTAATCTTTCCGGATATACAGCTTGGAGGCATCAACGTCAAAGGATACATCCTGTACCATCTGGCCAAGGACCTGTATTACCGGACCGGATGTGTGAAGGTATCGGACCTGACGGACCGCAGCCTGGTGGACCAGGGATTGTTTGCCGTCCTCCTGACCGGATGCCTTCTGCGGGAACATGGTCTGAGGCGGATGGAACAGGTCGGTATGGTGTAGGGAGGTGCTGCCCCATTGAATAGCATCATCAGTTGGATTGGAGGAAAGAAAGCCCTCAGGGAACTGATTTACCAGCGGTTCCCCTTATCCTATGGACGTTATATTGAGGTGTTTGGCGGGGGAGGCTGGGTTCTGTTCGGAAAGCCGCCGAGCGGAATGGAAGTATACAATGATTATAACTCTGACCTGACCAACCTGTTCCGGTGTGTGCGGGACAGGCCCCTGGCATTGATTCAGGAATTAGGATTCTTTCCGTTGAATGGAAGGGAGGAGTTCAATTATCTGAAGAGATTTCTGAATCGGGAGGAATTCATGGCTCCAGGTCCATGGTATCAGGATGAGGGACATGTGGCAGAACAATGTCTGACACCAGAGGCGTGTGGAGAAATCCGGCCTCTCCTGGAGGAACGTGCAAGGATGTATGATGTAAAACGGGCTGCCTGCTTTTATCAGTTAATCCGATATAGCTATGGAAGCAGTTGTACTTCCTATGGGAGTCAGCCCTTCGATATTCGCAGGACATTCGGGCTGCTCTGGGAGGGAAGCAGGAGGTTAGCCGGGACCGTGGTGGAAAACAAGGATTTTGAGGCACTCATACGGCAGTATGACCGGGAGGATGCCTTTTTTTATTGTGACCCGCCCTATTACAAAACAGAGGGACATTACGAAGTGGTGTTCCGCCGGGATGACCATGTGCGGCTCCGTGACGTGCTTGGGGGAATTCAGGGAAAATGGCTGTTATCCTATAACGACTGTGCCTATATCCGTGAACTGTATGAAGGATATCAGATTGAGACGGTCAAACGGCTGAATAACCTGGCACAACGGTATAACCAGGGGGAGGAGTATGCGGAGGTGTTCATATCAAACTATGATACAGCGTGTAGGAGCAGGGAATTGCCGGAACAGATAGAGCTGTCGGATGTATATGGATTTTATCCGTAAGGAAGGAGGAACATGCAGTTAAAAGAATTAAATATGAGGACAGAGGAAGACGGGAGCGTGATAATACCGGCAGAAGTGTTGGAAGCGATTGGCACAAATGCAGATGGAACAGTCTATGTCACATATCTGGCGGAAGAAGATGGCGGCGGGCCGGAGGTGTTCGTAAGTCCGTTGGAGGTGGGGGAACTTACACCGGACCAGTTGTATGAGGATGGAACGCATCTGACGGTTCCGGAGGAACTGTTAGAGGAAGCCGGTATCCAGCCGGATGAGGATCTGGAGGTTGTGTGCGAGGATAGGAGGATTACCATTCTTCCGGCCCGGGCCGGGGTAATCGTGCCGCATGAAATACTGGAACTGTGTTCGGAAATTGGAATCAACCCTGAGAAGGTACGGATCATTATGGAAATGGAGGGATTAGATGGAAGGTCTGAAGAGGACGTACCGAATCGTGGACGGTAATGGGAGGATTTATCTTCCAAAGAGTGTACGTGAGGAAGCAGGAATGCATCCGGGAGATATCATACGGCTGGAGGCAGATAAAAGTGGATGGATTGGACTGATGAAGGTGGAGCTGATTGAGGCAGGGGACCAGTCTCCGGAGGCCATAGAGGCATATGTCCGTGCTGCTGTCCGTCAGATGCCGGATAAAAGCCGTGTGAGCCTTTTGGCTGAATTAGCTGATCTTATGCAGAAAGATGAGGGATGACATATGGATGGGGTAATGTCCAAAGAACGGCTGCTATGCGCCTATATGGCAGATAGGGATGGGATTGTGAAGCTAAGGATGCCATTCGATGAGGAACAACTGGAGGCCCTCATGGACCAGGAGACACTGCCCGAACTGATTGTGTTCCTGGATTCCCATGTAACCCCCGTACTGGTCGTGAGAGGAGGGAACATCCAGTTCTGCACAGATGATGGTCTGGGAGAGAAGCTGGAACGTCTTCTTAGGAAACGGAGAAACGGAAAGGAGAGAGGAGATGGCAGGCATTGCGGTTAAGAACAACCTCATCCTGTATTATGGCAATATAGCCGGGTATGTGGAAGATGGAAAAGCCGTCCTTGATCCGATGTTCAAGAACGAATACCTGACCAGGTTCCTGCAGGAGAAGAAGGGGCTGGAACCATGCTGGCAGGATGGAGTGTATGACCGTCTCGTACATGGGAGGGTGGACCTGACCGGGGAGTTGAAGCCAATCAGGAACTGCAGGCTCCACCAACTGAGGCCGGAGGTGCCACCGGAGGAGAGGTTTCTTGATTACGAGGACCAGGTATCACGTCATGGGATGCCGGATTCCAGCCGGTATGAGGTGGTATATGACTGCCAGATTGAGACGGATGACCTGGAAACCATCTATACCAAGTTTGAGAGAGAGTTCCCGCAGCGCTCCACGGGGCACCCCATTTCTATCTCGGATGTCATTGAACTATATGACAGGCAGGGAAGCGAGTTTTATTATGTAGACCATTACGGATTCCAGAAGATTGGGTTCATCCAGGGGCAATCCCTGGATACCCAGGGAGCCGACCACATGAAAGGTGAGGACGCATGCCAGAGACAACCTATTTAGGAAATGAAGACACGTAGGACAGGAAGAAAGGAGGGAAAAGGAGCGTGTGCAGGAAGCTGCGGGATATAATACCACACCGGTGTTCCGGCCCGTTATCACAAACCTCCAGCCGGAACATGGGATTCTTGCGACAGCCGAAGTGCGGATTGGAGGTATCTGTACCATACGGAATGTGAAGGAAGATGATTACGGAATAGAAGTCGTGATGCTAAGGACCAAGATGCCCTGCCATGTGGGATATAAGGATGCATGCTTTTTTGAAAGTCGTGAGATACGGGAGCAGTTTGACCAATCCGTCCTTTGTGCGTATGAACAGCAGATAGATCCGGATTATGAGATGGGCCGGGAACGGATAGAGAATGATATGGATACGGATTGGGAGGAAGGGGATGAACCGGAGATGGGGATGTGATGTAGAACGTCATGGTTCAACAGACCTATCATACTGACCCGTTAAAGAAAGGAGCGAAGGTTTATGAAAGTAAAGGAAAGAGTGGAAAGGCTGGCATTCAGGACCGTGTTATCAGTAAAACGGTTGATACATGAGGAAAAAGCAGAAAATTTTGTTGATACAGCAATCAAGATTCTGATGGCAGTTGTCATTGGTGCCCTTCTGTTGGCAGGGCTGTATAAGTTATTTGCGGATACGGTACTGCCAACATTGACCCAGCGTGTCACAGAGATGTTTAATTATTCCGGCTAAGAAAAGATTTTAATTAGCTTGGAGTTGAAATTTACAATATTTTGTGTCATCAAAGGCATTATAATTTGACTAATGCCTTTGATGAATTTTATAAAGATAAGGGCAAAGAAGCTGTACGCAAGGATAAGTGATGTTTTTGCATACAACAGAGGCGCAGGAAGGATAAACCATAGAAAAATAATTTTAGGTAGAATGTTTTTATTTGAAACCACATCTGGAGATAAGGTTTTCTGCGATATGATGAAAGACCTGCCTCTCCCTATAAACAAGAAATTAGTTGTTTTTATATTATAGAATATATATACAATTAAATACAGAAAAAACGAAAATAAACGTTGATTTGTTTGCGGAATGGCATATAATAGGATTAAGATCGTAGAAGAGTGTATAATGAAGGAGAGTGCCATGCTGATACAGTTTAACTTTAAAAATTTTAAATCCTTCCGGGATGAGGTATCCCTGGATTTATCGGCTACAAAGATTACGGAGCATGAAGATCATGTGGTGGAGATGGCAAATGATAAGCTGTTGAAGGTTGCGGCCATCTATGGTGCAAATGCCAGCGGAAAGTCTAATATTTACGATGCTTTTAAATTCATGAGCTATTATGTGGAGGAATCCTTTAAGTTTGGTGGTGAAAGCGACAGCAGGCAAAAAGCAGATTCGGATTACATCAGGGTAAGCCCGTTTTTGTTTGACAGCAAGAGCAGGAGTGAGGAATCAACCTTTGAAGTGTTCTTTGTTGATAATTCAGAGAATACGGGCAAAATTTATCAGTATGGGTTTGCGCTGCAGAATGATGAAGTGGTGGAGGAATGGTTTTATTCCAAGGCCAAGACAGCGAGAAACCGGTATAAGACTGTTTTTTACCGAAAAAAGGGAGAAGAACTGGAAGTAAACGGGCTGCCAAAGAGCAGTATTGAAAATATAAAGGTCGCATTGGAAAAGGAGACTTTGATTGTATCGTTAGGGGCAAAGCTGAAGATATCGAAACTGAAAAAGGTAAGGGACTGGTTTCTGAATAACGAGGTTGTGGACTTCGGAAATCCTGCAGAGAACTTTTTCCGTTCCCAGGTGCTGCCGAAAGATTTTACCACCAGTAGGGAAATACAGAGCAATGTAGTAAACTATTTTGCATCATTTGATAATGCCATTTGTGATTTTAAAGTGGAGGAAGTTCAGCGGGAAATTGAAAAAGAGTCTGATCTCAGTTATAAGATTGACGCATTGCATAAGATGGCAGATTGTGATGAATTTGAATCCATTCCGTTGAAAAGTGAATCCAGTGGGACGCTGAAGATGTTTGCCCTATATCCATCTTTGAAAGAGGTGCTTGATAACGGCGGAACCCTGTTTGTAGATGAACTGAATGCAAGGCTTCATCCGTTATTGGTTAGAAACATCATATTGACCTTTTTATCACCGGAAATCAATACCAATCATGCGCAGATAATTTTTACTACACATGACATCTGGCAGCTATCTAATGAGCTGTTGCGCCGGGATGAGATATGGCTGGTGGACAAAAATCAGGATGGAGTTTCCGATTTGTATTCCCTTGCTGATTTCAAAGATGAAGATGGAAACAAGGTACGCCGTGATGAAGCGCTGGCAAAGAATTACCTGACGGGCAGCTATGGCGCTATCCCTGCGCTCCGGCCTATGGAAATGTTAAAGGGGAGGAGCACGGATGGCGAATAAGAGTGAAGGAAAGCCTAGCGACCGCAGGGCCGGCAAGAGGAAAGACCGGAACCAGCGGATGGGGCAGAGAGTACCGGAACTGGGATATTACCTGATTGTGACAGATACCGAGGAAACAGAAAAGAATTATTTTGAGGGACTTCGTGACAGCATACCGGCAGAACTGAAAGATCGACTGATTATAAAGGTGGAGAAGGCCAAGACGGTAGAACTGGTAAAAAGGGCTTTGGAGCTTGTCGGAAAGGAATCACAATACCGGATACCATGGATTGTATTTGACCGGGATCAGGTGAAAGGGTTTGATGAGATTATATGGACGGCGGAGAAAAACGGGGTACATGCCGGATGGTCAAATCCCTGCTTTGAGATATGGATGTATGCGTACTTTGGGGAGATGCCTGCAATCAGGGAGTCTTATACCTGCTGTGACCGGTTTGCGGATAAGTTTGAGAAGGTTACCGGTCAGAAGTATTATAAGAACGACAGGGACGTTTATCGCAAGCTGGTACAGTATGGTGATTTTGAGCAGGCGGTTGTGTTGGCGGAGAGAAGTTTGAAGAAGTGTGTGGACGATGGGAAGAAGCTGCCATCGGAGATGTGGCCGGCTTGCATGGTGCAACGGTTGGTGGCGGAGATACAAAAGAAAATTGGGGGAAGACAAAATGAATATAGTCAAATTACAAATAAATAACTATAGATTGCTGAAAGAGATAGAAATTGACTTAGAAAAAGATTTATCTCTAATTATAGGGAAAAATAATTGTGGTATAGAAAGTGAATCCAGTAATAATTAAAAGCTTAATATTGATTTAAAATGAAAAGAAACACGATTGAATGTAAAATTTCAGTCGTGTTTTTTATATACACAGAAACAAGAAAGAGAGGGAGAAGAATGACAAGAGCAATGTATCAACCAAATTATTGGCACTACCTAACCGGAGATTTTCTCAATCGTGTACATCCAAGGTTCAGAAAAGCCATCAAGATTCTGATGGCAGTTGCCCTTCTGTTGGCAGGGCTCTATAAGCTGTTTGCAGATACAGTACTCCCAACCCTGACCCAGAGGGTTGCGGAAATGTTCAACTATTCAGGTTAAGGAAGGAGGCATGTTAAGAAATGAAAACGCAACAAGCACAACCCAAAACACAACCAGAGAGACATGCAGGTAATAAGATGGATATTGATGTAAAGATTAATTCCATCAGTATGGAAGGGAACATTCTTGCCACAGCGTCCATCAATTTGAACCAGTGTCTGGCTATACGGAATGTACGTCTGATGAACGGTGAGAAAGGCATGTTCCTGTCCATGCCATCCTATCGTACCGGAAATGGGGAATTTAGGGATATCTGTTTTCCAATCACAGCAGAATTCCGGACACAGATGACGGAAGCCCTGACGTCTGCTTATAAGGAGGCTCTTACGATACAGCAGGGCAAGATGACACAGATGGCAGAATCACCTGTCCCGCAGATAGCCCCGGCAGGACTGTCCATGTGAGAAGGCAAGGATGTACAGAACCCTTGAACTGACCTTGTGGATTGGTCTTATGCTGGGCGCTTCCTATACCGACCTTCGCCACCGGATGGTACCGGACTGGCTGAATCTTTGTATTGCAGCCTGTTCCCTGTTGGGGCACCAGGGCGGCTCACCGGCAGGGATTCTGTGCGCCATCCCTTTTCTTTTTGCAGCAGTATGCTGGGGAGGAATCGGTGGAGGGGATATCAAGTTTATGGCAGCATGCGGTATACACTTAGGTGTGTATGGCGGACTGGAGGCGGCGGTATTAGGGACGGTATCCTTGCTTGTGTATCATATGGGATATCTTTTTTGGTGTTCATGGAAGGTCATCCAGCCCCCTAAGTCATACCCCATGGTCCCATTCCTAACAATGGGCTGCCTGGCTGTGGTGTGTGCAGGAGGATAGAACGCAGCTGCTAGAATGAATGGGCGGAGGTCAGATATGAATAAAAAGACGTTATGCATCTTACTAAGCATGACTATGTTATCCCATCAGGTGGCATATGCTTCAGACCAGTCCCTTTCCGGGGATGTAGGACCATCAGGTCAGAGTGAAGTTGTAATAGCCATGCCGATCCAGGAGGAAGGAGCACATACCAATGAAGAAACAATGGATGCCAACATGGAAGGAAACGGTGCTTCGTGTTCCGATGTAACGGTATTGGAAGCAACCGCATCTGAAGCAGCACCCATGAAGGATACGAAAACAGGAGAATGTGATTCAGAAGCAGGGGAACTAAAAGAAGACCAAGGATCGTATGCCGGCCCACGTAGTCTGCTTCGGGCTGCTTATGGAGCGGAGTATTATCAGGGTGATTGGAATCCGGATGCCAATCGAAATGCAATTCGCATCCCAAAGGTATATCCGGTGCAGTCCGCCAATTACCTGCCGTCTCTTCCGGCCGCAGCAGTTACCAGCAGCCTATATAAGACATATGGCCCAAATGGGTGTGCAGATGTGCAGATTCAGGTCAGTTCCGGAAGTAATGGTTCCCTGAACCGGACAGAGGTGACGGTCAACTTAAAGACTGGGCAGCTCCTTATCCTGAGGCCAATGGGTGCAAGCAAACATTCCTATTTTCATATAAGTTACATCAACGATAATAAAGGCCGCAGATTCAGTGACTTTGCAAAACTGTACCATCCATCTGATTCGTACTATTCCAGATACGAATATGCCTGGCTCATGCGTGTTACCTGTGATATGGCGGGAAACTGGGATGCCCATGCCGACGGATGGAACACAGTGAACAATGAGGGGGACCGGGTCTATTACGGACCGGCTCACTGGACCATGCATCTCAATGTGGCACACGATTATGGACCATGGACCACTGCATCCGAGCCGTCCTGTGCGGTGCAGGGAACCCAGAGACGGACCTGCCGGGATTGTGGTTCGGTCCAGACCCAATCCACCAGTGTCCTGGGACATGCGTTCAGTGACGGTTATTACATGGGTGCCAATGATGGTACCTACTTTAAACGGTGTACCCGTCCGGGGTGTGATGCCAGGACAGATGTGAAATACAATCCATATACGGTCGTATTTGATGCCAATGGAGGCACCGGAAACATGAACAGTCAGCCGTTCGTCTATCAGACGCCAGTCGCATTATTCATCAACCAGTACACCAGGGCTTACCATACATTCCAGGGATGGAACATCCAACCGGACGGTGGTGGTACCGCTTATGAGGATGGCCAGTCCGTACTTAACCTGACGAAAATCTATGGGGATACGTTCACACTGTATGCTCAATGGCTCCCGAACACATACATCATAACATTTGCGGACGGGATGGATGGGAGGCAGAATGAACAGAAGGGGCTTCTATATACGGGGATGCTCGGGACGCTTCCGGAATTTATGCGGAAGGGATATACCCTCCTGGGTTTTTATACGGAACCAGACGGAGGGACCCGGATTACGGAGGAAACTGACGTACCACATGAGGATACGACCTATCACGCTCATTGGTCCGCCAATGAGTACCGCATTATGTTCCATACCAAGAATGCCCATTGCGATATAGATGGGAAAGTGGTCACATATGATAAAACCATCGGAATCCTCCCGGTCCCTGACCTGGAGGATTATGCTTTTCTGGGATGGTATGCCCAGCCTTATGGGGAAGAGAAAACGGAAAGAATCATGTATGGGGAGGCACTTCCAGAACCGGGGCAGAAGATTGTACCCGCATATGAGTATACGGTAGACCGGGATATGGATGCATACGCTTATTTCACCCTGGTATTCCGGGACCTGGGAGATGGAACGAATAAACGGCCAGGCAAGGATGGAGCCATCGGGACGGAGGATGATAACCTGTATCTGAATGGCACGGATGGAGTGGCAGGTACCCGTGATGACCGGAAAATATACGAAGGAGAGGATGGTCAGTACGGGACGGAAGATGATTTCTATCTGGATGATGAGGGGCGTAAACATTTCCCGGGTCCAGACCGAACCTTTGGCACGGAGGATGATTACCGGGATGATGGAAATGGGTGGAATACACGGCCCGGACCGGATTGCATCTTTGGAACCGAGGATGATATTACCGTCTCCAATGGATGGGATAGAATCCCCGGTACCGCAGATGACTGGATGGATAACGGTGAAACCTATCCATCCACCAGCCGCAGGCCGGGGAATGACGGGATTTTTGGAACGGAAGATGATGAGATATGGTCCAATGGGCCTGACGGCGCTCCCGGTACAGAAGACGATGTACGGATTTATCCCGGACTGGATGGTATTTATGGGACCGGGGATGACTGGTATGACAACCAGGATTTTTACTCATCTACCAATGTCCGTCCGGGACCTGATGGTGAATTCTGGACGGAGGATGATGAGATATGGTTTAATGGTCCGGATAGTATTCCAGGGAATGAGGATGACCTGCTTTTGATACCTGGCCCCGATGGAATATATGGTACGGAAGACGACTGCTATGACAACCGTAAGGAGCAAGAAGGGACCAATATCCGTCCTGGTAAGGACGGAATCTTCGGAACAGAGGATGATGAGCTCTGGCTCAATGGACCGGATCGCATTCCTGGAACGGAAGATGATGAGAAGTATGTACCACGCCGTCCGGGAGGAGGAACAGGTGGCAGCCATGCAACGGGAAAGAGGGCATATAGACCATACCATCCGTTGCAGGATGTAGCTATACTGACTATTTTGGAAGCACCAATAATGGAAATCCCAGCTGAAATATCTGGCTTACCTGTATTATTGGAGCAGAAGACAGAAGATGATGTAAGGCAAACCCAGGTTCAGCCGGAGTGTGATATGCCAGCTGTATCCATCCCTGATGTGACAAACTGGGAAGTGGAATCCGTGAAAACAGAGAAAGCCAGTGCAAGTGAGGTAGAAAAGGAGAAGGGAGACAAAGAAGCAGCACAAGGTAAGGCCATTCTGACAGCCATCTTGTTGCTCGTTATTATCATGTTGGTAATATTTCTTATCCGCAGGCTATCCTCCCATGCACAGAAACAAGAATGATCGGAAAGAGAGTGAAGATATGAAATTGAAGATATGTAAAAAGACCCGATTTACATTTTCAATACCAGTTCTGGTTTTGAAAAGCGTCAGGAAAGGGAACAGAAGGAAGCATCATGTAAGACGATTATCCCGGATGGGAGAATAAGGAGGGCTCAATGAAATTGCTTAAGAACAGGACGGTCCTTGGTATCCTCTGTATTGTATTATCGTTGGCCATCTGTTTCCTGGTTACCCCTTTATTTAATCAGGCCATCTCGCAAAAGACAGAAATCGTGCGGGTCCAGAAATCCATTAAGGCTGGAGATGAAATCACAAAGGATAACGTACAGATGGTGGAGGTGGGTGGCTATAATCTTCCCGGGGATGTAATGAAGGAGTTAGGGAGTGTTGTAGGCGCCTATGCCACAGCCGATCTTTTGCCAGGCGATTATGTTCTTCATTCCAAGATTTCAGAACAGCCGCCAGGCGCAGACACTTACCTGTATCAGCTGGATGGAAATAAACAAGCCATATCCGTGACCGTCAAATCCTTTGCTGCGGGATTATCCGGTAAGATACGGAGCGGTGATATCGTGTCCATCCTTGCACCGGATTACCGCAAGATGGGGGAAACCGTTATACCACAGGAGCTGCAGTATGTCCAGGTCATTGCAGTGACAGACAGTACGGGTGTGGACGCCAATACAGACACCGGAGATAAGGAGAAAGAAAAATCCCTTCCGGCGACTTTGACATTACTGGCTACCCCCATTCAGTGTAAGGTCCTGGCAGAGCTTGAGACGGAAGGAAATCTGCATGCGGCCCTTGTGTACCGGGGGAAGGCTGAGACTGCCGGGCAATTTATTGCGGCACAGGAGCAGTTACTGGAACGTTTGTATCCTCCGGAAGAAGCCGCAGATGAGAAGGCAGGGGAAACGCAAGCACAGGACGGCAAAAATACAGAAGGGGAAGAGATAACAGAAACAGAAGGGACAAAGGAGGAACAGAATGCTTAATATCAAGAAACACAGCATTTTTTCCAGGGAAGAGAAGAGGGACTGTGAGGAATACCAGGATAAGGGAGGCGTACTGGCAGTGTGGGGGAGTCCTGGAAGCGGAAAGACAACCGTGGCTGTAAAGCTGGCCAAATACTTGGCGGACCGGAAAAGGAATGTGTCTCTCCTGTTATGTGACATGACAGCTCCCATGCTGCCCTGCATCTGTCCACCGGGGGATTTAGAGTCCGAACATTCGCTGGGGAGCATTTTGGCCGCGACTCATGTGACGCAGAATCTGGTACGTCAGAACTGCGTGGTGCATAAACATCTGGACTATCTGATGATTCTGGGGATGCAGAAAGGGGAGAATGAATATACCTATCCGCCCCATAATGCCAGTCAGGCCACGGAACTGATTGACTGCCTGCGGGAACTGACACCCTATGTTATCATTGACTGCAGCAGCTATATCGTCAATGATATCCTGTCCGCAATTGCACTTATGGAGGCAGATTCCGTGCTGCGCCTGGTGGGGTGTGACCTAAAATCTATCAGCTACCTGTCCAGCCAGCTCCCACTCCTGCAGGACCATGAGTGGGATGCGGATAAGCAGTACCGGGTAGCCAGCAACATCCGGCCAAATGAGGCGAGTGAACATGTGGAACAGGTGTTAGGAAATGTAACATTCCGGATTCCTCACTCTGCTGAAGTGGAGGAACAAGTGCTGGCCGGGAACCTGTTCAAGGAGCTGTCTTTAAAGGACAGCCGGGGATTCCGCAAGGAAATAGAACAGATTGCCAGGGAGGTATTTGGATGTTAGGAGAGAAACGAGGGGAGTCACTGTTCTTTCAGGCGGAAAAGGCCGCAGAGCCAAAGACCGTGGTAATGGAGCCGCAGATGGCAGAAAGAGGAATACAGGCTGTGGAGTCCCATCAACTGGACAACAACAGAATATCTGCCACCGGGACATTACATCATCCCCCAAAAGAGAATAAAAGGCCGGGGATGACGACTGACCGGAAGGATGATGGGATGGAAGCACAAGAGGAAGAATGGGTAGAGGACATCACTGCGGGATTTGTGCCTGGAAATGGGGGACCCAGGAATCAGGACCTGTTTTTTTCTGCCAGGGAAGGACGAGAATTCTCTCAGGTGCTGCAGGAGGTACAGGAATACGTGTCCAGCAAGTATGCCACTCTGCTGACAGGCCATGGTGACGCGGATGTGAAAGCCCAGATTAAGCGCTATATCACAAAATACATTCAGGACTACCGGATTGCTGTTCAGGGGATGACCATGGTTCAGCTGGTGGATACACTGTATACTGAGATGGCAGAGTTCTCATTCTTAACCAAATATATCTTTGGTACCGGCATTGAGGAAGTGGATGTAAACAGCTGGAATGATATTGAGGTACAGTACAGCGATGGAAGGAATGAGAAGCTGGAGGAACATTTTGACAGCCCGGAACATGCCATCAATGTCATCCGGCGTATGCTGCATGTAAGCGGGATGGTCCTTGACAATGCAAGCCCTGCGGTGTTGGGACATCTATCGAAAAACATTCGTATCGCTGTTCTTAAGACTCCCCTTGTGGATGAGGATGTAGGAATCTGCGCCAGTATCCGTATTGTCAATCCGCAGAGTATGACCCAGGCGGATTTCGTGAAAGGGGGAACTGCAACCGGAGAAATGCTTGACTTTTTGGCAGAATGTATCCGTTATGGAATCTCCGTGTGTGTGGCAGGGGCCACCAGCTCCGGAAAGACCACATTAGCTGGCTGGGTCCTTACCACGGTCCCAGACAGCAAGCGAATATTCACAATTGAGAATGGTTCAAGGGAGCTGGACCTTGTACGAGTGAAGGAAGGGAAGGTCATGAACCGTGTTATTCACACACTGACCAGGGATTCCGAGAATGAGAAACAGACCGTAGACCAGGATGACCTTCTTGATATGGCCCTTCGATTTAATCCGGATATTGTATGTGTAGGTGAGATGCGCAGTTCAGAGGCTTACTCTGCACAGGAGGCGGCCAGGACCGGTCACACTGTGCTTACGACCATTCATTCCAACAGCTGCGAGTCAACCTACCGGAGGATGGTGACGCTGTGCAAGCGCAAATATGATATCTCAGATGAGACTTTGATGTCCTTAGTAACGGAAGCATTCCCCATCATTGTGTTTTCCAAGCAGTTAGAGGACCGAAAACGTAAGGTCATGGAAATCATGGAATGTGAGATCCTTCCAGACGGCAACCGGAACTACAGAACCCTATACCATTACAACATTGTGGAAAACCGGCTGGAAGGCGACCGCTTCATCATCCATGGCGAGCATGAACGGGTACAGGGTATATCAGAAAGCCTGAAGAAGCGCTTCCTGGAAAATGGAATGCCGAAGGAGCAGCTTGTGCGATGGGAAGGAGAAGAGGCATGAAGATGGTAAACATACTGGCCTGCGCTGGAATGGTGACTGGCTTTTTCCTGATTTTGCGGCTGACACCCATGGAATTTACGGATGGGGTCTTCCGGCATTTCCTAAAATCACCGGATAGCATCAAAGCAGAGATACAAAAAACACAAAAAAGAAAAAAGCCATCCATCCTGCAACGGGAGGTAGAACTATGTCAGGAGGTACTGGCCCTAACCGGGAAAGGAGACAGAATCTCCTTAATCTGTGCGGCAGCCCTCGGCCTGTTCATGACGGGAGGAATCCTGGCCGTTATGTTGGGAAATGTGTTCCTGATTCCTGTCCTGGCAACCGGCTTCCTGTTCCTTCCCTTCTGGTATATCCGGCTCATGGAACACCATTACAAGAAAGCCATCGCATCAGAGTTGGAGACAGCCCTAAGCATCATTACAACCGCCTATCTGCGCAGCGAGGATATTCTTACCGCAGTCAATGAGAATATCCACTACCTGAACCCGCCGGTCAGCAGTGCATTTCAAGATTTTCTGGTGAGGATGAAGGTCATTAATCCGGATATGGAGGCGGCGCTGAAGGAGTTGCGGAAGAAGATACGCAATGATGTGTTCGAAGAGTGGGTGGATGCAATCGGTGATTGCCAGTATGACCGTTCCCTGAAATCTACGCTTACGCCCATCGTGAATAAGCTGTCCGACATGCGTGTCGTGAATGGGGAGCTGGAAAACCTGGTGTTTGAACCAAGGAAAGAATTCATCACCATGGTAATCCTTGTCGTCGGGAATATTCCGCTTATGTATGCTTTAAATCATGACTGGTACCAGACATTGATGCACACCTTGTTCGGACAGGCCATACTGGCCATCACGGCTGCTGTCATCTTTGTGTCTACGGCAGCCGTCATACGTCTAACTAAGCCGATTGAATATAGGAGGTAACATGATTTTATTACTGTTTGTATTTGGCCTGTCTCTTATATTCGGCTTCTATTTCCTGGCTGCGGGAGTGTTAAGACTGCCCAGCATGGGAGCAGCCAGGGCGATTGCGGAACGTGGGAGCGGGAAACAGAAATTTACCGGATTCCTGGAGGACGGGATGGACCATTTGTCGGTCCTTTTGGCAAGACATATCACTTTGGATGAGTACAGAAAGCGGAGGATGGGCAATATCCTGAAAGCCGCCGGGATGGGGATGACCCCGGAGGTTCATGCCGCCTCCTGTATAGTCAAGGCAGGTGTGACAGCAATCCCCATTCTGCCCTGTTTACTGTTCCTGCCTCTTGCGACACCAGTACCGGTTTTTGCAGCGGTGGCTGTTTATTTCAGAGAATCCAGAAGGCCGGAAGAAAGATTGAAGGAAAAACGGGATAGGGTGGAGCAGGAATTGCCACGGTTCGTAGCAACCATTGAGCAGGATCTGAAGAACAGCAGGGATGTCCTGTCCATCCTGGAGAACTTCAAAAAGAATACCAGCGATACCCTCCGGGCAGAGCTTGATATCCTGACTGCAGACATGCGTTCCGGAAGTTATGAGGCAGCGCTGACCCGGTTTGAGGCCCGTATGAATTCTCCTATGCTTTCAGATGTGGTAAGAGGACTTATCGGTGTGTTAAGGGGAGATGACAGCGCAGCTTATTTTCAGCTGTTAAGCCATGATTTCAAGCAGATGGAACTGCAGCGGCTAAAGAAAGAGGCCCAGAAGATTCCACCGAAAATACGTATCTTCTCATTTCTTATGCTGTTGTGTTTTCTCATAACATATCTGGCCATCATTGGATACGAAATCCTCAAGTCACTGGGAAACATGTTTTAAGAAAGGGGGAGAGCTGGTGGATATCATCCGAAATGAGAAGGGGGAGGGATATATCGATGTGTGTGTCCTGGTTCTGTGCGTATTCCTGATGCTGGGACTGGTCGTAAATGTGCTTCCAGTATATGTAGCCAAGAATCAGCTTGACACGTTTGCGCAGGAACTGTGCAGGGAAGCAGAGATGGCGGGCCGGATTGGGCCGGAGACAAGCAGAAGAGAGGCCGTCCTTCGGGAAAAGACAGGACTCACGCCGGAGGTGGAATGGTCGGAGGACGGACCGTTCCAGTTGAATGAGGAGGTGGAGGTGACCCTGACCATGCAGATGGATATTGGCCTGTTTGGCGGCTTTGGTACCTATCCTGTCACCCTCCACGCCAAAGCACAGGGAAAGGGGGAAGTATACTGGAAATAGCAGGATGGAGAAAGGCGATATCAGAGCAGGAGGGTAATGGCATCCCTTTGGCCGTTGCATCTGCCCTGGTGGTGCTGTTCCTCTTTTGCGGTATATCAGAATATGCCAGGCTGAACCTCATTGCAGCGGGAGTCAGGGATGCAGTACAGGAAGCCATCCTGTCCACGGTCAATGATAACTATGATGATGTATACCATGGTGTGCGTGAAGGGTACTCCGGCGGTTATTATCCGTCCGGGGGAGGCTGGGATGAAAGTCTGGACTATGGGGACGTATATGGATTCCTGGATAACCTTCTGGGAATGGAGGATTATGGAAGTTATCATGTGAAACTGGTGGACGGAGGCCGAAAGGAAGAGTACCGGATTTCGGACCTGGATGTAACTATACAGAATGTTCCTTTAACATCGGACAGCAGCAAACGCTTCCTGGCAGACGCCACGTTTCTACTCCGGGTGCCAGTCCGTTTCGGCGGGAGCCGCCTGCCGGACATGCAGATCCGTATGAAAGTACAGGCAGCCTATACTCCCGTGTTTTGATGGGATAGTTAAAAAAATATCTGGCGATATGTTTGTATAATAATCATATTATATTTCCTTAAAATGGAGAATAAATCTGGACTTTAGAACGTTATTATGGTAGGTTGAAATTAGAAGCAGGGAAGAGGAGGGGATGTATATGAAATTGGATGACAAGCAGAAGAAATGGATGATAATTGGGGGCGCTGTGATTGTGTGCATGATTTTGGTGCTCCTGATTGCGGGCCAGTTTAAAAGTGAGCCGGCGACAGCTGTTCAGCAAACCACGCAGGCAGACCAGACAACTGTTGCCGAACCTATGATAGAGAGTAGTGAGGCAGTCCGGGAAACGGTCAAGGTGGAGACGAAAGTAGAGACAACGGCAGCGCCTACGAAAGACCAAACTGATGAAACAGTCCAACAAATCCAGCCAGAGGTGACGAAACCTGCAAGACCAAAGGATGAGGACAGACATGACCCGACAAAGAAACCAAATGGAGAGACTGTGACACCAACCAATCCAGTAATTGCAGAACCACAACCAACCCCGGAAACAGAACCGCCGGTGATTACGGAGCCACAGCCGGTAGAACAACCAACAGAGCCGCCAACCGAAGCTTCGACCGTAGCAACGGAATCTACGCCTCAGGAAGGGAAGATATATGTGCCTGGGTTTGGCTGGATGGATGATACTGGCGAGATAGGAACTCAGGTTGATTCTGATGGAGATATAAATAAACAGGTAGGTATAATGGATTGAGAGAAATACTGTAGCAGGACAATACTAAATTGATATCATAATCAAAAGGTCGTTGGCTTCAACGGCTTTTTGTGTGAAGGAGATAAATGGCGAGATATATAAAATGCATTATTGTATTTGTATTAATCCTATTAATTTCTAGTAATGCCTATGCTATTGGCGATGGTAATATAGATAGCGGTGGTGGAGGTATGTCGCAAGGTACGAGCCAGAATAATAAGTGGTCAGTGGGAGATGAAGGGGTGAGGGTATCTGTAATACGCATTTCTGATCAGACTATTGTGGCAACACCTATTGATTATACAAATAAGATACCTAAAGTACAAATGCATTTTGGACGGGTAAGTAAAATAGAGTATAGGACAGGAGCAAAATTAACGGCCAGCGTTGTTCCGTATCAATATGCTCAACCGGTTTCAAAGATACCCAAAATTGTTACCAGTGCCAGCGGTCATAGCAGTATTGAAGAAATAAAGCGATACTTCTGCTCTGAATATATGGTAAAGCTAATCGCTGAGAGTACAGGCATTCCATTTGAAACCTTAACAAACGGTGAATATAAAATCTTATTAGAGCCAGTAGCGTATGTGACCTATAATGGAATCCGCATGGCTATGACAGCAACCGAGGCAGCATATTATTCAAGGATGGGAACCAACATCCGGGATATGCTGCCTAATGTTTTATTTAAGAACGTACCGCTTTCTATGTTCTTGGAGACTCCTGATTTAGGTTATCCGGCATGGTCGGGTCCAAGAGACCAATTAGTTACCGAGGACCAGATCATATCCTCTTTGGGATTAGGTATCATCCATTTTAAGGAACATCAGCCGGAACAAGGCGAAGTAGTCACCTATGATTATGTTTACCGTGTCAATACACAGGTCATTACGTCTGTTATTGTGAGAGGTGGCCAGTCCGATCCAGATTACCCTGCAAGTGTACGATTTAATATAAAAGGTAAGAACTACACTGTAAATCAAGTGTACTATCCAGAAGGAAGTGAGCAGCTGGCATGGATTCGATGGACCACACCGGAAACACCTCAGGATATCACAATCCAGGTTAGTGGAGGTGGAGGTGGGTATCCAAGCAAGGGAACTATCCATGTTAAGGTAGTAGACCTGGACAATAATCCTCCCCCGAATCCGGTTGCAGATGATAGGAATGATTCATATGTTAAGCCAACCTCCCTCCCATCCAACAGTCATATGAAGGAAGCCAGATGGAGTATATGGAGGCCTTGGTGGCATGAATATTGGGTGTACCATGATGGAGGGGAAGATGAGGATGGATATTGGGAAGATGAGGGCTGGTGGGAATTTGACCAGGATTGGTATCATGCCAGTTTGTCAGGAGGGATGGATATATTCCCGGATGAGAAAAATCCCACAGCAACTGGCGATATAATTAAAAGCGGGTATGGAATCAACCAGGAAGTTACAGCTGATGTAAGTACCACCCTATCCAGTGCAGTCACAGGGGCACAGAATGCTGTGACTTATTTCCCGGAATTTCATTACCAGACATATTGGAGATTGTTGGAGAGGATCAGCGGTGATTACCATGCCCGGTTTGAATTTAAGGAAAATGAGTATTCAACATTTAGCAGACGTACCCACTTTACACCGATATGGATGCCAGATGGAACATATACGGCGTATACCTGGCTTTTGGACTGCTGGACACCCAAAGGCATGTTATCCCTTGACCTTTCAGACGATGTGGATATACAGGGGGATTTATGGTTGGATTGGCATATCGGACCAGTTAGTCCCTAGATGCAGGGCAAATAAGTACCTGAACAGGTATATTAGTTTCACCTGTTTTGTAACGGGGATAGTAGCTGCGAGTGACATCTGGGCTATGAGCCGGTCCTGAACTACGAATTATTAGACGTGATTATCCTGCGCAGTAAGAATGGGGAAGGGTAAAAGGTAATGTTACTCATATTACTCACTGTGTATCGTGATTAGACAATTTTATATTGGAGGAAGCTTATGAAATGGAAGAAGCGTTTTGGGACAGTAGTCATGACCTCATGGCTGCTGTCTTTTCTATTCTGCATGATATCTTATGCGGATGGGAATGTATCCGGGGCGATAGAGGAGACCTGGAAAACTGCACTGATACAGATTCGGGCAGTCGTTGACCATGTCGTGTTCCCTGCAATCGACCTGGTATTAGCTGTATTCTTTTTTGGAAAACTGGGAACTGCGTACTTTGATTTCCGAAAACATGGCCAATTTGAATGGAGCGGGCCAGCGATACTGTTCGCATGTCTGGTATTTACTCTGACAGCGCCCACTTATATATGGCAGATTTTGGGGATGTAAAAAGATGATAAGACTGTATCATGGCACAACGACAGAAGCCTATTGCAGCATATTGAAAAATGGATTCTGCCATAAGGATGTTGTCTGGACATGTAGTGATTCTAACATGCTTTATTTTTATAGTGACGAATTAATAGCAAAAGAATTTGAGTTAGATGAGCAGGAAGCCATAAATAAGTGCTGTGAGATGGCACTTCAGTCAGCAGCCTTTAGTGCTGCGGTTACAAACAACACATACAGGGCTTTCTATGTTTTTGAGTTTCTCATTGATGAAGAATATTGGTATATCATAAAAACGGATGGTTCAATGAAGAAGTCTTCTGCGTGCAGTGTCTGCATTGAAGCAAACCTGCTTAAAAAGCTCACCCACAATGTATACTGTGCCCCAGAACACTATACTTCGAGGCTTGCATTTTTTATCTCAGTATGTTGGAACAGGATTATTTGCCAGAACTCAACCTTTCAGGATTTGAAAAAATATTATAGAGCATTTAATCCCATTGTACTTGGATTTATTCCAATCTGAATTGGCATGAAATTAAATTAGAGTGTAAAAGGAGGGCACACATGGGATGCTGGGGAATCACAGCCATGCAATCAGATGACGGATTGGATGCAGTAGAGTTTATACGGGAACACTTTCCAAAGGATGGGAAGCTGGAACTCAGTGCAATCATCCAGTCCTTATTGCAGGACGAATGGAACCGGCCACCGGAGGTCACGGATGGACAGCCCCATACAAGTCCAATGGCACTGGCTGAAATTATGGTGAAGTTTCTCGAACAGGATCACGAAAGCCTGGACCATGATGTGGGGCCTTACATGAGGCAAAATAAATACAGTATGGTCACTTCATTCACGGCAACCAAAGAGTCCATCCAATGGGTTCGGAATTATATAGCAGATACCCTTAGGCACAGCAGAAGGAACGCACAAACGGAATCACAAAATAGGAAGTGGGGCGGTTGGTTCAAGGAAGAGAATTGGACGGGCTGGCAGGAACATATGACAGACCTGATAGGACGTCTTGATGAGCTTCTTTTATTGGTGGACAGCCAGGTTGAACTGGTCAATATAAAGGAACAGGAGTGTATTTCTGTCGGTCAGAATGTATCATAGGGCATCGTGAATACGCAACTGTATTTAAGATTAAATGGAGGATGGTATGACTTTTTTTGAACAGGAACTTAAAAAACTCTTTGCAGATGATACTGCTTTTATGGACAAACGGTTTATTGGGAATGCCTGCTATGGAAGACTGGACAATAATATACGGATAAAAATTCGTTTTACGACATGTGGCGTTGCAGACCAATATGAAGCATTAAAAGTCACCTTGCTGAACCGAAATGAGGGTGAGATAGACAGCATGATGCTGCATTTTCATGACCTGTGGGGAATAAAAAAGACAGGAAATCCTAACTTTGGGGAAGGGATTAGCCCACATATATGGAGGTACCGGGAAAAAACCGAGTGGTATGTGTACCAGCCGAACAAGGATGATTACCAAAAGCTTGCTGATGCGGTTAGGGCCTATGTGGAGACATTCCAAGAACCAATACAAGGCCAGCAGATGTGTTGATAATCCGGCCTTCCGGATGGAAAGGTGTGGGCAGACGAGTTGTTCATTTGGGATTTTGTCGTAGATACGGTATTTGAGGATATCATTGAATGGTTTTATGGACAGCTGATAGGCTTTCTGAGTTCGTTTTTTGGTATGATGGGAAACATGGGCGCAGAGATATTTGATCTGGTATGGGTTCAGGGGATTGTCCATTTTTTTGTCTATCTTGCCTGGGCGTTATATGTGACCGGGCTGGTGGTGGCGGTATTTGAATGTGCCATTGAATATCAGACCGGACGGGGAAGTGTGAAGGATACAGCTCTCAATGCAATCAAAGGCTTTATGGCAGTAGGATTATTTTCCAGTGTGCCGGTGGAGTTGTACCGGCTGGCTATTACACTTCAGGTACAGGTAAGTGCTGCCATATCAGGACAGGGTGTTGGAGTCACGGAACTTGCCGCAGGCATCATGGATAACCTGTCATCCGCAGGTTCATTGAAGGAGGCAGACCTGTCCTTCTTATATGGTGGACTGGACCCGGCGGGAAACGGAATCTTTACCATCTTCCTTATCATCATGATGGGGTATGCAATCATTAAGGTGTTCTTTGCCAACCTTAAACGAGGGGGAATCCTGCTCACTCAGATTACGGTAGGGAGTTTATATATGTTTTCCGTTCCCAGGGGATATGTGGATGGTTTCATGAACTGGTGCAAACAGGTGATTGGTCTGTGTCTCACAGCCTTCCTGCAGGCAACCCTTCTGACAGCAGGGCTTTTGGTCATCCGAGAGCATGCCTTATTGGGGCTTGGAATTATGCTGGCCAGTGGTGAGGTACCAAGGATAGCGGGGCAGTTCGGCATGGATACAAGTACAAGGGCCAATCTGATGGGCTCCGTCTATGCTGCCCAGAGTGCAATTAATCTTACAAGAACGGTGGTGACGCTGATACCAAAATGATGACAGGACTGGTGTATATAGCAAGCCCTTATGCGGGGGATGTTGAGGCTAACCTTGCCTTTGCAGGGCAGGCAGGCCGATATTGTATGATGCAGGGCGGCATACCTGTGATTCCACATATGATGTATCCTGCGTTCCTGGACGATGCAGATCCGGCACAACGTGGACTGGGAATAGAAATGGGATTAAGACTGATGGAAGTCTGCGACTGTGTATGGATATGTGGGGAGCATATATCCGCAGGAATGAAGCAGGAACTGGCCTTTGCCAAGGGGATTGGGAAGGAGGTGAGGTTCGTGGGACGGAATGAAATTACTGCATCGGTAAATGAAAGGCAGGAAATGTTGATAAGAATGGAGATAGGATGAATGGAGGGAGGAGGTAAATGAGATGACCTATTTATATCCGGATCATCTAAGGGCAAGGGCCACCTTGTGGCTGTGGGATTTAAGGGATATCGGATTTATAGGAATAGGAGCCGTGTTCTCCATCGCCTGTTTTTCGGTCAGTGGTATCCTGGTACCCATGGTATTGACAACCGTATATGGTTTCCTTTCCATCCAGTTTGATGGCACACGCATCCGGGATTTTATCCTATATGCATGTGCCTTTTTTGTGACCCGGCAGCAGACCTATGAATGGAGAAGATGATGAAGAAGGAGAAAAAGGATAAAAAGACGGGACAGAAGAAGGAAGGGACACGGCAACTAATTGGTATCCAGGAGATAACAGACTATAGCCTGCGGACAATGGAACATGGTGAGCTGGTATTTTTCCTGATTCATCCAAGTAACCTGTCTGTCCTGTCGGAGTCAAGCCTGGCTGCCAGAATATATGGTCTCATGACGGTCCTAAAAGGAATGGCAGAACTTGAGATGCTATGCCTGAACAGCAAAGAGAACTTTGAGGATAATAAGAAATTTATTCAGGACCGGGTAGAGGAGGAAGAAAATCCTGCCATCCGAAAACTTCTTGAGGCGGACCTGAAGTTCCTGGACCAGATCCAGGTGCAGATGGCCACGGCACGGGAGTTCATTCTTGTTGTGCGGCTTCCGGGAGAGGAAGAGAAGGAAGTGTCCCCGTATCTGAAGCGAATTGAAAAGACCCTGAATGACCAGGGATTCACCACAAGAAGGGCAAATGGAGATGACATCCGCAGGGTTCTGGCTGTGTATTTTGAACAGAACGTGACCACGGAGCGGTTCGAGGAATCAGATGGTGAGCGATGGGTCATATTCCATGACCATTGATGGGGAGGAGGGAACAGTAATCGGAAGAAAAAGAATGAATCGGAGGGATGATGAGGTATATGTGAAGGATTTTATAGACATGGTCAGCCCTTCCATCATCCAATTTGAGATAGACCATTATGTGTGCGGGAACACCTACCGGTGTGTATGGGCACTCAGGGAGTACCCGACCAGTACTGAGGAGCAGGCCATCCTACGGAACCTGGGAGAGAAAGATGGAGTGACCCTGCGCATCTACACCCGGCAGGTTTCCCCGGCAGAAGAACGGAAAATCATCAGCAATGCTGCCAATAAGAACCGGATGCGGCAGGGGAGTACGGAGAACCTTCAGGATACCATCACAGCAGGCAATAACCTGCAGGATGTGGCTGACATTGTTTCACAGATGCACCGGAATAAAGAGCCGCTTCTGCATACAGCTGTATATATTGAACTGACGGCAGCGGATCCGGAACAGCTTAAGCTGCTACAGACGGAAGTCCTGACAGAACTTGTGCGTTCCAAGTTGAACGTGGACCGTCTGCTCATGAGACAGAAGCAGGGATTCCTCAGTGTGATGCCATCCGGTTGGAACGTGTTCAGGGAACAGTATGAACGGGTGCTCCCGGCCAGCAGTGTTGCAAACCTGTACCCATTCCATTATTCCGGGAAGACGGATCCGAATGGATTCTACCTGGGCCGGGATAAGTTTGGGAGCAACATCATTGTGGACTTTAACCGGCGTGCGGAGGATAAGACCAATGCCAACATCCTTATTCTGGGAAACAGCGGTCAGGGAAAATCGTATCTGTTAAAACTGATTCTGTGCATCATGCGCGAAGCGGGAATGGATGTCATATGCCTGGATCCGGAAGGAGAGTACCAGGATTTGGCGGAAAACCTGGGCGGCTGTTACATTGACCTCATGACAGGCGAGTACAAAATCAATCTGCTGCAGATACGGTGCTGGGACGAGGATGGAAGCCCGGATGACACAGGAGCTCCCATGGCATTCCGCCAGACCAGCATATTGAGTCAGCACATTTCATTCCTGAAGGATTTCTTCCGGTCCTATAAGGATTTTACAGACCAGCATATTGACGCCATTGAAATCATGGTTGGGAGATTGTATGAACGGTTTGGTTTTACGGACAGGACTGATTTCAAGAGACTGAACCCCACGGATTATCCCATTCTTTCTGATTTATACCAGCTGATTGAGGGGGAATACCAGGGATTTGATGATACCAGGCGCCAGCTGTTCACAGCAGAACTCCTTCAGGAAATTCTTCTGGGGCTTCACTCGATGTGCAGGGGAGCGGAGGCTCCTTTTTTTGATGGGCATACCAATATTACGGATAACCATTTCATCGTGTTCGGTGTCAAGGGACTATTGCAGGCCAGCAAGAACATCCGCAATGCAATGCTGTTCAACATTCTGTCCTATATGAGTGACGCGCTCCTGACCAACGGCAGGACGGCTGCCAGCATTGATGAGTTCTATCTGTTCCTCAGCAACCTGACGGCGGTCGAGTACGTCAGAAATTTTATGAAACGGGTCCGTAAGAAGGACAGCGCTGTTATCCTGTCAAGTCAGAACCTGGAAGACTACAACTTGCCGGGAATTGCCGAATATACCAAGCCGCTTTTCGCCATCCCGACACACAGCTTCCTGTTCAACGCAGGGGCCGTGGATGCAGGTTTCTATATGGATACCCTCCAGTTAGAAAAGAGTGAATACAACTTGATTCAGTATCCTCAGAGGGGCGTATGTCTTTATAAATGCGGGAATGAACGTTATAACCTGATGGTCCAGGCACCACCCTATAAGGCCAGACTGTTCGGAAAGGCGGGAGGGCGATGACAAAGCAGCAGGAAAACGAACAGGTACCGGGGATGCGAGAGCAGCGCTTCGGCATTGAGATAGAATTGACCGGGCTTACACGCAGGGCGGCGGCTGACATCATTGGAGACTATATGGGAACCACGCCAGTTTATATAGGCGGTTTTTATTACGTCTATGAGATACCGGATAGAGAAGGGCGTCAGTGGCGTGTTGTGTTAGATAACAGTATAAAAGTAGAATGCAAAAGTGGAATTGCCAATGACGAATACAAGGTGGAGGTGGTAAGTCCCATCTGCAGATACCCGGATATTCCTGATATACAGGAGATTGTCCGCCAACTTCGACACGGTGGGGCCATCGCTAATAAGTCCTGCGGTATTCATATCCATGTGGATGCCACCCCTCACAATGCACGGACTTTGAGGAATATCACGAACATCATGGCCAGCAAGGAGGACTTAATTTATAAGGCATTGCAGGTTGAGGTGGCACGGAAACACCAATACTGCCGACCGGTGGATGAGACTTTTTTAGATGAGATGAACCGGAAGAAGCCGAGAAATATGGATGAGGTAAGCTTGATTTGGTATGGGGGAAGAAGCAGGAGAAGCAAGCATTACGATAAGACACGTTACCATTGCCTGAATCTGCACTCCGTATTCCAAAAGGGAACGATTGAGTTTAGACTGTTTAATTCCACGACCCACGCCGGAAAAGTAAAGGCATATATCCATCTATGCCTGGCCATTAGCTATCAGGCGCTCATCCAGAAATGTGCCAGCAGAAGGAAGACCACAAGCACAAATGAAAAATATACCTTCCGTACCTGGCTGCTTCGCCTGGGATTGATAGGGGAGGAGTTCGCCAACACCAGAAAGCATCTGCTTGAGCATTTGGACGGCTGTATCGCGTGGAAGGACCCAGCTCAGGCAGAGCGGCAGAAGGAGCGTCTGCGGGCCAGACGTGAAATGGAGGAGAACGCGAATCAGGAAGGAAAGGAAAACTTGGAAGGAAGAGACGTATCTAATCCTATGACGAAAACCGGAATGGAGGAAAAAATGGAAGAGGGAAAGTTATATGTAGCATATGGCTCTAACCTGAGCCTGACACAGATGAGACGCCGATGTCCCACCGCCAGGGTTGTTGGGCTGGCGGAACTGATGGATTATGAGCTGCTCTTCAGAGGCCGTCGGGAAAATGCGTTCGCAACCATCGAGCCTAAACAGGGCAGCTGTGTACCTGTCATGATATGGAAGATTCAGGGGGATGATGAGTTGGCACTGGACCGATATGAGGGCTATCCCCACCTATATGAGAAGAAACAGGTGGAGGTATCTATGGGAAGAGAGCAGATGGAGGCCATGGTATATGTCATGACTCCGGGCCAATCCTTTGGCCGACCGTCATCCCGATACCTGAATATCATCCGGGAAGGCTATCGGAATGCAGGGTTTGCCCCAGTGGTCCTGGAGGCTGCTGTCAATGATTCAGTACGGCTGGCCATGCAGGAGGATGGACAGCAGGATGGGATGACAGGGATGGACTCCCTCAGATGATGAGGAAGGAGGTAAGTCAGTATGGCAGCACCTGTGCTGGCAGCCATCGCAAAGGCATCCATCCTGGCGGCAGCCGATGAATCACATAGGAAACGGATGGCGACCATATTTGGGCTCATTCTATCCCCTGTCCTCGTGGTTATTCTACTCATAATGGGTATGCTTTCCGGGATGACCGAACATAACCAGAATGTGGTAAGGACCGTATTCGAGAATGGAAAGTTACCGGAAAAGACACCGGAGGAATACCGGGCATTCATTGTAGGGATGCAGAACAGCTTCAACCGGATAGGAAATGTAATCGACGAAGTCACCGGAATGATTGAGGAAGGAGAGATAGATAGAATGATGGTAAAGTCCATCTTCTATTCCCTTTTTTATGATTATGAGGGCCTTCCTGTTTCATTATCCGTGATACAGGAATTCGTGGACTGCTTCGTGAGATATGAAGAACGGACAAGGGAAGAGACGGATGATGATGGGAATACAACAGAGGAAACCTATCTGGTGGCGGTTCCGCTTACCAGCCAGACAGAGATTTACAGCAACATCCGTTCACGCCTCCGGGCAGTAAATGACATAGACCAGGCCAATGCGATTGAAATATATTACCGGATGGTGTATGGGGTAGGCGCACCCACGGAGGGGGATGGATTTGTGGAATGGTCTGAATGGAATGGGACCTTGTCGCCTGAAGCTTACGAGGCTATCTGTAGTGATCTGCCGGAGGGGGAGGCCGGAAGTCTGGCCGTGCAGCTTGCCATGACCCGACTGGGAGATCCATATTCCCAAGCAAAGCGCGGACAGGGGGACTATACGGACTGCAGTTATCTTACCCTATGGGCCTACCGGCAGCTGGGGGTCTATCTTCCAGGCACGGCAGCGGAGCAGGCGCAGTACTGTGTGGAGCGTGGACTGGTGGTGACAAGGGCCAGTCTTGTACCGGGGGACCTGATATTCTGGTCCCATAAACCGAATGGAAGATACATGAACATCACCCATGTGGGAATGTATGCGGGTAACGGAATGGTCGTCGATGCATCCTCCTCACGTGGCAAAGTAGTTTACAGGAACTTGTTCGATGCAGACAAACAGGTTTTATATGGACGTCCGGCTCTGCTCAGTACAGCCGGAAAAAGTGAACAGGAGAATCAAAGAAACGAACACAAATCAATATAGAAATGTAAGGAGAATATGACCATGGCAAAGAAGAACATCACAATTGGATTCCCGGAGGAAAAATTGAATGTATTGTTATATTTCTTAAATCGTGAGCAGCAGAATCTGGAGCCATTGTTAGAAGAACAGCTGGACAGACTGTATAACCGGGCCGTACCAAAACAGACCAGGGACTTCATTCAGTTCCAGATGACAGGCGAGCTTGCAACTGAAACAGAGGAAAATCAGGAAGCAGGGAAGGAAAACACACCAGGAACAAAGGAAACAGTCAAAGAGGCAAAACGGAATAAACGACAGGAACGCCAAACCGTTCAGACGGTTGTACAGAAACCAGATGCGCCCAAGTTAGATGAAGACGTACAGGAGGAAGAAGGCCCTGGCATGCAGATGGGGATGTAAGATGCGGCCGAATGATACCAGGATATTCCTGTGGAAGGAGGGGTAACTAACATGGTTTTTCAGGAATTCATATCAACAGTAGCTAAGAGAATGGAAGAAAGATATAAGGAAATGGGACAGGATTATTCGGTGACAATTAAGAACCGGGAGAGGGTGAACCGGGAAAATAGTAGTTCAATTGTCGTAAAAAAGCCAGGCCAGCTACAACAACCAGGCATTGTAATGAACTCCTTTTATGCTGATTTTAGTGAAGGAAAAAAGAAGATGGACGAGATTATTGACCAGCTAATGAAAACAGTTGAGGAGGAAAACTTGGGAATCCAACTGAATGGTTCTTATTTTACAAAGGACAGAATTTTAAAGAATATCCGTATGGAATTGATTAATGCGGACCGGAATCGGGAACTCCTATCCCATGTACCACATCGGATGGTTGCTGACCTGGCAGTCATTTATAAATATATCATTCAGGATACGGGGGAGGGGATAATCGGTGCAACACTGACCAACCATACGATTGCCGGAATGGGAATCCATGAAGATGAGCTTTTTCAGATGGCCATGGATAACCGTAGAGAAAATGCACCATACGTCATCGGGAACCTAGAGGATGTCATTCATGGATTAAACGAAAGCCTGGGAATGGAAGAAACTCCTGAAGAGTATGGTTTGGATTCGTTTTTAGATTGTAGCGTTTTGACATCACAGGATGGATTATTTGGTGCTTCCTGCATCCTATATCCGGAAGCAGTGAAGGAGCTTGCTGCCGCCAAGGGAGGAAACTTTTTCCTTCTGCCATCATCCATTCATGAATGGCTTGTTATACCTGATGTTGGAATATACGATGGTTTAGAAGATATAGTCCGATTCGTGAACCAAAATGAGGTGGGAGAAGAGGAAGTCCTATCAGACCACGTCTACTATTATGATGTCCAGAAACAGGAGTTGTCCATCCATCAGGCAGGCGAGGAAATCGAAATGGACGCTGATAGAAATGGCGGACCGGATGTGGGACGGATGGATTTTTTGAGTTAAGTCAAGAAGTATTTATTGAAAGAGGGAGGTTTATTTTGAAAAAGGCAAGCATCCAACTGAAATATGATGAAGAGAAACTGTCGGCATTGGAAAAGTATATGATAAAGAAAGAGGTGGATCTGGAGGTGGAACTTCTGCATACCCTGCAAAAATTATATGAAAAATATGTGCCGCCGGCCGTCAGGGAATATATTGAAAGCCGGGAAACATGTGAGGGGAGGACTGGCATGAGGAGCCAGGAACGGCGGAACACTGCCAACCGGTCAAATGAGGGAATACTGGAAACAGGGGAAGGAACATGGAGCACGGAGAATTCGTAAGACAGCGTACGGATAAACCAGGCCTGTGACGCACGGTAAGCCAGCGTGTGGGCTTTTACAGAGGAGAGTGGGAGTACCGGGCATGTCAGGAAAAAGCGACGGAATTTGGGCGGATTTGAGAAAACAGCGTAAAATCAAGTACAGAGACAGGGATATCATGGACCATCAGCATGCAGACTTCAGAGGTAATTCCGGCGTTCGATTTGTGTGCAGGTTAAAGGGAGGTGCACCTAAAGGCGCCCCTCCCAGTCACAATCGCCCGCAATGCGGGCGTTTTCTGCTTCCACGAAGGTGCACCTGTTTGGAGGCCTGGTCACCCTTCAGGTGGTCTAAACACATGAAATATAGCGTATGTTCAAGGCTTTTAGGCTGTTTTTGGGTGCACCCTTTAGGTGGTTCTGCCAGGTATGCCCCTTGTTTTTTATAACATATGGATATGGACTTTCATCAGGATAATCGGTATTGTGGTGTCAAATGAAAAGGAGAGATACCGATGAGACAGAAAACAGGGAAAATCAAAGAGGAGATCCTGGCATTCATGGTTGAAATACTGGACAGTCAATGGCAGGAAAACAAGACACCAGAAGAACGTGTCATCCAGCAAAAAGTGAATGAGCGTTTGGATGGGTGGCTTAAACAGATTAGCGGGGAACAACGAGATGGGATTGAAGACTGCATTGATGATATGCTGGAAGAGAACTGGGCATGCCAGCTCTATCTATATGAGGAAGGGGTAAAGGATGGAATACGCTTGATGAAGATGATATATGGATTATGAGTCCGGTTTGCCGAACTCTAAAAAATGTTGGAAGCCCTCGGATGATTGTCGATGTGCCAGAGATCTACGGGCGTATGGCGGATGGAGCTACACCGGTGGAAGCGTTGGAGAATGTTGAAACCATAATCGATGAATGGTTTGTAACGGCAAGAGCTATATGGTGTGAGATACCAGAGACGAAAGGCCGTCTGCTCTATGCATAGAGTAAATAAAGAAGTTTATAAGCCTACAGTTTAGACTGTCACATTATGTGATGGTCTTTTTTTGACTTAAAAATTCCACTTAGTTCCGGTTTGTAAATAAGGGTGTGGTGAAACAAAAAGAGCTGAAAGCGCTATCTTGAAATGGAGGTGAGTGTTTGGAGGACGACACGAAGAAACGAATCCCGGTCTGGTTATATCCGAAGACCCTGAAGCGGATGGATGAGAGCCTGGACTTGGGGAATTGTAAAAGCCGGAGCGAATACATTGAGAAAGCGTTGTCATTTTATAGTGGATATCTTTTATCAAAGGAAAGCAGCCCCTATCTGCCGGTTATACTTACCTCGGCCATGTCCGGTATCGTGGAAGCATCTGAGAACCGGACGTCCAGGTTATTATTCAAACTTGCAGTGGAAATTTCCATGCTTATGAATCTGTATGCGGCCCAAAATGATGTGGGGGAGGAGATCTTGGAAAAACTGAGGGGTAAGTGTATCCAGGATGTGAAGCATACGAACGGTTCGGTGAATCTTGCATCTGTCGTAGAATATCAGAAGGGGAAATAGTACAGCAGGAGATGATTCGGAGACAAGGAGGATTGGATGCCAAGAATCATATTGAAATGTTATTATATCAAACACGAAAAGGCACATCTGGCTCATCTGGTACGCTACATTGCAACACGGGAGGGGACGGAGAAAGCCAGAAATACACACGAACATCTTCCGCCAACTGCCAGACAAAAGCAGTTGGCAGCTGAATTAGTCCAGATGTTTCAGGAGCTTCGGGAAACTTATGAGTACCAGGACTATCAAGCGAATCCGACTATGGGTAATGCATCAGCGTTCATAAGCGTGTGCATAGAGCAGAACATGGACCTGATAGCCAAGAAGGAAAATTATGTGGATTATATTGCAAACCGTCCAGGTGCGGAGAAGGTTGGTACACATGGTCTGTTTACGGATGCAGGAGTTCCGGTTATGTTATCCAAGGTGCAGAAAGAGGTGGCAGGACATGAAGGGCCTGTATGGACCTTCGTCCTATCTATCCGGCGGGAGGATGCCGGACGACTTGGCTATGATTCTGTAAAGAGCTGGGAAGCATTGCTGCGCAGCAAGCGGATGCAGATGGCGGAAGCAATGAAAATCCCGCCGGAGGAGCTGGTATGGTATGCAGCATTCCATAATGAGGGACATCATCCTCATGTCCATATTATTGCCTATTCCCGCGACCCGGGAAAGGGCTATGTCACCCAGAAAGGAATTGAGCAGATGCGTGCTGTGTATGCAAAAGAAATATTTAAACAGGATATGTATGAACTGTATCAAGCGCAGACTCTGCAGCGAAATGAACTGGTACAAGCAAGTGAGGATACATTGAAAACGTTGTACAAAAAGATTGAGGATGCATGGGAAGGAGGTGACAATCTGGAGCAGCTGTTGCTGCAGTTAGCGGTAAGCCTGAGACGGACAAAAGGAAAGAAGGTATATGGTTATCTTCCGCCGAGGGTGAAACAACAGGTGAATCGGATTGTGGATGAACTGGCCATGAATCCCATCGTAGCTGAATGTTATCAAAAATGGTATGATTTCAGGTTGGAAATCTTACACACCTATTCAGACCAGATGCCGAAGCCGCCGCCGCTTTCCAAGCAGAAAGAATTCAAACAAATCAAAAACATAATTATCCGCGTGGCCATGGAGTTGGAACCGGCCGGAACATGGAGCCTGGAACAGCAGATGGATGATATGGGCCGGACGATTGTGAAGAATATGGAGAGCGAAGCGGATGGACCTGAGCTTGCAGAAGGTGCTATGACAGAGGAGGATATTCTCTATGAGATAGAATCCATAGAAGATGGGGATGCCGTACAGAGTGCCGGACTGGTGAATCCGAATGTGGCATATAAGCTTGGAACTATGTTCTATAAAGACCAGGCCATAGAAAAGAATCTGGGAGCATCCATCTACTGGCTAAACCACAGTGCAGGACATGGTAATCAGAATGCCCAGTATCTGTTGGGTAAAATTTATCTGTTTGAACCGATGGTCAGGGATGTGAAAAGCGGCATGTTCTGGCTGCAGAAAAGTATGTCCCAGGGGAATCCATACGCAGCATACCTTCTGGCGCATAAAGATGAATGGGGCAGAGTGCAGCTTCAATCAGGCATCATCCGCCTGTTCCACCATCTGTCAGAAATATTTAATGAGCAGATAAAAGAGGACCAGAGCAGAAACATGGAATGGATTGACCATAAAAGGAGACAAAAACTCAAAGCAAAGAAAATGGCACAAGGAATCCGTGGATAAGGAGGGGATGTTGATTGGAATACATCGCTTTCACAGAAGAAGAAAAGGAACGGGCCGGGGCTGTCAATCTGGTGGAATTCCTTAACCGCCAGGGAGAGGAGATGGAACCATCTGGAAGCGAATGGCGTTGGAAACGTCATGACAGTGTGACGGTACGTGATAACATCTGGTACCGGCATAGCTGCAAATATGGCGGTTCTCCGATTCAATTCCTGCAGGAGTTTTATGACATGACTTATGTTGAGGCAATGAAGTCTCTGTTGGAAGGTAACTATCAGCCGGTCATCAGGGATGGTGGCAGTATACCCTTAAAAACAAAAAACAGGGGAAGATTCCAACTGCCGGAGCCGTACGAGAATGCGAAACGTGTCATGGCCTATCTTTCCAGGACACGTTTCATTGATTATGGTTTACTCAGATTCTTTATTGACAAGGGAGATATCTATGAAGAAAAGAAGCGGCACAATGTTGTGTTCGTTGGCTTTGACAATCAAGGAAATGCACGGCATGCCCATATGAAAGGGACCTATACAAATGGTGAAAGCTTCCGCCTCAATGTGGAAGGTTCAGACCCTGCCTATGGATTCGGATACAGTGGAAAGGGTTCAAAGCTATATGTATTCGAGGCAGCTATTGACTTATTGTCGTTCCTCACACTTTATTCCTGCGGATGGACGCAGCAGACTTATGTCTGTCTTGATGGATTAGCTGAACATGCAATGCTCCAGGCTCTTTACAGTCATCCGCAGATACGGGAAATCATACTATGCTTAGACCATGATCCTGCGGGTATTGAGGGATGCTACCGGTTAAAGGAAATACTGAATGGAAAGGGGTATGATAAGGTATCACGTCTGGCACCCAGGAATAAGGACTGGAATGAAGACCTGAAGGAAATGCATGGAATTCAGCCGGTACCAGCCAGAGAACATCCAAAACTCCAACAGTGCATGAAGTTGTGTGTTTGGTTGAAAAACCTTGCAGGTCGGCCATGCACAGAAGAGGAAACTCTAAAACAGATTCATGATTCCCATTATCACTTAGGGATGGCAACACAGCGGCAGGAAACATATAAGGAAGACCATGGAGCGGAGATTCTTATGTGTCTGGAGGATATGGCCGCAGCTGGATTCCAGCGGTTATTGGAAATTCAGAGAATGGAAGAACCGTCCTATACCAGAGAACAGCTTGCGAACCAGGTTTTTAAGTCCTACCAGCCACATCGTGACAGGGGAAAGATGCGGGCCAAATCCGAGGAATTAAAAAGGATTGCAGAACACCTCCTTCATTGTGATAAACAGCTAACCTGCAGAGATGAGGTTGAAATAAACAAGGATTCTCTCGAACAATTAATCCTTGCTTGTCTGAGACTCCATATCCAGATAACTGTGACAGCAGAAAAACAGAGGGAGGAATTAGGAAGGGAGATATCATATGCTGGCATGGAATGTGTTGGAGGATAGGAGGGGAATGGAGTGTATGGTTCTGGTGTGACATTGCTCATTATCATAGGGCTCTTTATGTTTGTGGTGATTGGCGGAATTGCAATGATATCCTGCCATTATACATTGGATGGGATTAAAAGTAAGACGGTAGGGGATGGTCAACATGGAACCGCCCGTTTTGCATCAAAACAGGAAATCCGCAAGACATTTACCCACGTAGAATATCTTCCAAAGGAATGGAGGAAGGGACGGGGATTGCCGGAGGCACAGGGATTGATTGTAGGGGGAATCTTCAAAGGAGGAAGAGTGAGAGCACTGGTTGATACAGACGATGTCCATACACTCATGATTGGATCAGCAGGTGTGGGTAAGACAGCATATTTTCTTTACCCGAATATTGAATATGCCTGTGCATCCGGGATGTCATTTTTAACGACTGACACGAAAGGAGATTTGTTCAGAAATTATGCGGGGATTGCAAAAAAATACTATGGGTATGAAGTTTCTGTCATTGATTTGAGAAACCCAACAAGAAGTGACGGAAATAACCTTTTGCATTTGGTCAATCAATATATGGACCAGTACCAGGAAGATAATGCTAACCTGGCCGCAAAAGCAAAGGCAGAAAAGTATGCCAAGATTACCTCAAAGACCATTATTAATTCCAGCGGAGGGGATTCTGCTTCCTATGGGCAGAATGCCTTCTTCTATGATGCCGCAGAAGGACTTCTGACAGCAGTCATCCTCCTGACAGCAGAATATTGTCCTCCCGAAAAACGGCATATCATCTCAGTATTTAAACTGATTCAGGACTTGCTGGCGCCAAGTGGCGTGAAAGGAAAAAATCAGTTTCAACTGCTGATGGAAAAGCTGCCCACAGACCATAAAGCAAGATGGTTTGCAGGTTCGGCTCTCAACACAGCAGATCAGGCCATGGCTTCTGTTATGTCTACGGCCTTATCCCGCCTGAATGCTTTTCTGGACTCAGAGTTAGAGCAAATCCTATGCTTTGATACAGCCATTGATGCAGAACGGTTCTGTAACATGAAATCCGCCATATTTATTGTACTACCGGAAGAAGACACAACCAAGTATTTCATGGCATCCCTGATTGTTCAACAGTTATACCGGGAGCTTCTGGCGGTTGCGGATGAGCAGGGGGGAAAGCTTAAGAACCGTGTCATGTTCTATCTGGACGAGATCGGAACTATACCCAAAATAGAATCCCTGGAGATGGCCTTCAGTGCTGTAAGATCCAGGCGATGTTCCATTGTGGCTATCATACAGAGCTTTGCGCAGCTCCAGAAAAACTACGGGAAAGAGGGGAGCGAAATAATAATTGATAACTGCCAGGACAGCGTATTTGGCGGTTTTGCCCCCAACTCAGAGTCTGCGGAAGTACTATCAAAGCATATGGGAAATAGAACCGTATTGTCCGGATATATAAGCCGGGGAAGGAATGATCCGTCCCAAAGCCTGCAGATGATTTCACGTCCACTCATGACTTCAGATGAAATCAAAACCTTGAAAAAAGGAACATTCATCGTAACAAAGACAGGAGCGCATCCAATGCAGGCAACTTTGAAACTGTTTTTAAAATGGGGAATTACATTTGAGGAACCATATGAATTACAGGAACGGGTCGCCCGGAAGGTAAGCTATGCAGACAAACATGAGCTGGAAATGGAAATCATGAACCGACAGCTGGCAGTTGACTTATTATCGCCAGAGGATGTGGGTGAAACAGAAAGAACAGGTCCGGAAATCATGTCTGCTAAGAAGGAACACACAAGGCCAGGGATTATCAGTAGGAAAGTGCCTGTCCGTGTGGATTAGGGGCGGGGTGAGGGATGGGATATTTCTGTAAACTGTATCAATCAGGATTGCCGCATCGCGCCATCAGTGTTTATATGTACCTAAAAGACCGAACTGATAAGAATGGGACTTGTTACCCATCAATAGGAACCATATCAAATGAGCTAAAGTTATCGAGAAATACGGTAAAACGAGGGATTAATGATTTAATGAAAGCCGGCTTCATACAAAAGGAGACAAGATTAAGGGAAAATGGAGGAAGAAGTTCGAATCTATACCGCCTTATGAAATAAATACAAATGGTACACCAGGGGAGAGATCCGCTCATTATGTGGGCCATCCCCTGGTCCATGGTGGGCCGGCAGGAAGTGCTCATTTTAACAATAGGACAGAGAGGAGAGAATATTATAAAGCCTTATTATAAGATTAAGAGGCATATCCAGCGGGTAGGAACTGCACCTATATGGAAATGCGAATATTTACAAAGGGCAAGGGACTTCTCTAAGTTGACATTCTAAGAACTATAGCGCTGACACGAAACCTCCCTTTTTCTCCTCAACCATTTATGAATTGGGGTGGAAAAAGGGAGTGATTTGCTTGGTGGGGATTTTCTGAAGATATTATTTAACTATTTCTTTGTTTTTATTATAGTACCCTAATTGTTTAAGCATATTTCTGACTGTAGAGTCAGCTGTCAAACTAACTTTATTATATCGATAAGCGAGTGAACGACTACGTAATTCACTAATAAATAAAGCTATATCATTTGGGGAAAGATACTTTTCAGATAATTCTGTAACGTCATCTTCCCTAAACGAATACATGAGTTCTGTATCCTTCTCAAAAATCTCCTTAACGATGTTGTCATAGTCATCAGAAAGCTCAGCAAGTTCTAGTAATTTTGCTTCAGATATCGTGATTTGGGAATAATTCAATTGTAAATGAGGTGAAATATATTTTATATCTATAGGCTTTATCTTTTCTTGGCTCAAAAGCATGCGATGAACAATTGGATAACGTTTATCAGAAGTTGATGAGGTAGAGAGAACTTCTGCAATCCGACATTCTTGTTTATTAAAGAAAAGGTGAGAGTATCTGAAAATTATAAAGCAGAATTCACCTTCTTTATTACATAGTATGCATTGTACTGATTGAATGGAGGGACACACTACTACCTTACCTGAATATATTTTGTAGTTAAGTTTTCCACTTTCATTACACGTTTTAGTGTTTATTGTAAGAGTAGCCTTGGTTTTGTTACCATTAGGCTCCAGACATAAAGTACCACTCAAGATTGCATCGTCTGGTTGATCAGTTTTATTCTCTGATGATACCGTAGAAAAATAGTAACAATAGTATGTTTGCATATAATTTTTTAAAATAGGTGATTCGGGGTTTTCAATAAAAATTCCAGTAGAATCATATATGTCACTAGGCGATTCGATGGGGGAGGACGTTTGAGAAGCCTTCTCTTGGTCAGCACTAAAATCTTTATCAAAAAGATTATCTAATGAAAGATTAAAATATTGACAAAATGATACCAAAAAAGCAGGAGGAATTTTATGAGTTGCAGGATTTCCAAGAAATTTAGTGAGAGTAGTTCTGCTTACAGATATCTTCCCATTTTCAATCATAGCATCACAGACATTGGATTTATCAATACCGCTATTATCTAGTACCTTTTGTATGTTATTAGCAATAATTTCATATATTTCTTTATTAGCAGCTTCCAAAGTTGTATTTCTCACAATAAACCCCCTCCTTCTTTTTCTTTCATTATAGTATATATTGGTTAAATATTCAATATGAATCAGCAATAAAACAATAAAAATGTAACCAGAGAAAACATTGTTATAATTAAAAAATGGGTATTTTTTATAAAATACCAAAAATAATATGAACATAATTAGAACATATTGCCCACATTATGTGCACGCTTTATGATGTGCTTATATAGGGAAGGCTATACATCATAGGATAAATTTAGGAGGGTGTAACGTGGGAAAGCTGCGAAAGATAAATTGGTTCTTTTGGGGGATGTTTATTTTATGTTTTTTGATTACAGGATACGTTATTCCATTTATGAAAATCATGCAATATATACCTGTATTTAGAGCAATACAGGAACAAAACCATATGATTGCAAATGGGATAGTTAAAGCTATTCAGATGGCCTGTTCCTTGGTAGAGGTGAATTTGACAAAGTTATTCTCTCTATATGTGGATTATAGAAAGGGACAAACACCAAAGCCACGGATCACGATTACATTTGGACCTGTAACCTGCATTCGTAAGAATCTAAAACGTGATGGACTGCCTGTAGTGATATTGGGAGAAGGAAATTACTTTGTGTATATTGGTATCACTCTTAAAAATGTTGGAAAAGAGGAACTTACAAATTTCGCCATAAATGAGTGTCCAATAGAATTGGACTATTTAAAGCCAGGAGAAAGTCATAAGTTGTATTTTCGAGTTTGTAGAGAAGCAAATGAATCTTTTCTAAGGCGATATAAGGCGAGGATTTTATTTGACAATAGTGACAATATTAAAATGAGTTTAAAAATGAGTTTTTGTGTTGATGAAAAGCGTCGAAATATTAAACATAAAAAAATTAATAAGGTTACAAGGAGGAGATTGGAATAATGAGTAATATGCTTAGAATTAACGAAAGGTTTACACGTAATGATTTATTTGGTGAAAGTGATATTTACAGAAAATTTAGCGAACAATTTGATAACCTTCTGAATTCTGAAGAGATAGCAAGAAATAGTAATGAGTTTGAAGAAATTTATGTAAGAGATTACGATTTTGAGGCGCAGTTAGAACGCTTTAGGACATCGGAAAGAAACATGATTAAATTTTGTGTTGGTTATACTGGAATTGGAAAGAGTACATCTATACGGTATTGCTTCGGACTTGGTGTAAGTAATGAGGCCCATGTTGACAATATTAGAAAGGAACTAGTTTTTCCCACATTTTTAGATGGATATATGGCAAATGATATGGAACGTTTTGATTTATCCAGTAGAATTGCGGCTGTTTCAAGCAGATTAGAAAAGAAACATCCTGAACTCAAGTTATATTTACAGTCGCATCAAGGAAAAATAGAATTATATGAATTCATCAGTAATCACACTGGATATGCTCTGGAAAATACAAATCCAATTGACGATATTTTAGATGATGATGAACATGCGTCAATAATACGCAAACTGAGAAGTTCATATGAAAAAAGCCCATATGAATTTCAGGCAAATAAATTAAAATTTTATATGAAAAAACTATGTGATAAATATGAGAGACTAATTATTATATTGGATGATATTGAATCACTTCCAGAAAAGAACCAAAAGGACATCATACGTAGATACTTGAAATTCTATAGCTGTATGAAGAATACAGATTACCCAGAAGGGAAAAGATATTGTGTTAATTTATTAATTTCACTTCGGCCTCATACTTATAGGATATTGAACAATAATAGAAATTTAGAGACATTTTCAATCAGTGATCCACCCATATTAAAGAAAGATTCTGTTGATTTAGATGAACTTTTTGAAAAGAGATTTAATTATTACACGAATGAAAGTACACATGTAATTGGTAATATGGATACCTGGAATGAATGCTACAATGAATTAATGAAAATGAATCGACTATTTAATGGACAATATAAAGAGATGATTAAAAATCTTTGTTTTATGAATATACGAGAATCAATTGCATCATATTCAAGAGTTTTTGCAAATCGTTATTGGATACAGAAAAACAGGCCGAAAGAGGAATATTTCACAATCACATCGCCTGAATATATTTTTAATAATATCAATGTTATACGAGCTCTGGCTTGTAATGAGGAAGTCGTATATTGGGATATCATTGATTCAATCTTGCCTAATATTTTTTATACGTCTGAAACAGAGGATTTAAGCATACACTGTCTATTTGTTATTCAATATTTTTATAAGAAAAAAGGAAGTGAACCTTATGGTTTAAATGCAGAAAAATTAGAGAGTGTTGAGACTGAGTGGAAATCTACCTTGGGGGAGATGCGGACAACCGAATTTATTAGAGCTATGGAGTTTTTATTTGAAAGAAGGGTCTTGAGAAAATCAATTGAGGATTTTGATGATATTGAAACATTGGATACAAGAGAATCCTTGGAAACAGAGAGCCGACTTTATATTTCACCACGTGGATTTGAAATGTTTCAGATGTTTACTCGGGATAGCGTACTTCTGGAAATGCTCCGTGAAAATGTATGGAGAGACTACGATAACAGGGAATACTCCTCTTTATCTAGTGGTGAATTAATGAAACAGTCGAATCAAAAAGGAATTTTTCTGGATTTATTAGAATACATTGATTATCTCTGTGAACTAGAGGATGATATAGTGATCGATGTCTCGACAGTACAATATAAAAAGATATTTGGGGCAGATTCTCCTGTAGAAAGGCTTCTAAAGGGAGTGAAAAATTCATTGGATTATTCAGGATATATGTATGATACGGATGTAAATAAAAAATATAGAGAAACATGTAAGAAGGTAAATAATGTAAAAAAATACATATAGAACTATAATAAAGATAATATTGCCGGTAAACACCTCTGAAAAACTTGCAGAGGAGGAGAAGCATGCCAGAAAACCCAAAATCATGACACAGATAACACCGCTGACACTGAGAAAGTCCATTGCAAATGGTATTGATGTGGTACGCATTATGGACTGTCTGAATGATATCAGAAATTTAGAGACATCTGTTAAGGCAACAAAAAAAGAGAAGGGACATGCGTTGGTTGCACTGGTGTATACTTTAGGTGATGCCTATACGCTGGATTACTGGAAGGATGTGGCTAAGAGGATCGAGGATATGGGTGCAGATTCATTGGGAATAAAAGATATGGCCGGATTGTTGACACCCTATAAAGCGGCTGAATTGGTTCATGCTATAAAAGAAACAACCAGCCTCCCATTGGCAGTACATACCCATTATACGGCTGGTATGGGCTCCATGACGTATCTAAAAGCAGTAGAGGCGGGCTGCGACAGCATCGACTGTGCAATATCACCCCTTGCGCTGGGCACAAGCCAACCAGCCACAGAGGTTATGACTGAAACCTTCCGGGGAACACCATACGATCCAGGTCTGAATCTAGATATTCTTGGGGAGATAGCAGATTATTTTGCCACGATACGGGAAGAAGCAATAAAAAGCGGATTATTGAATCCTAAAATGCTGGCGGTAAATGTAAAGACACTTCAATACCAGGTCCCGGGAGGCATGCTTTCAAACTTGGTTGCCCAGCTGGCAGAAGCGGGGCAGGAAGACAGATACAGGGAAGTACTGGAGGAGATACCGCGCGTTCGTAGGGATTTCGGTGAGCCTCCGTTGGTTACACCATCCTCACAGATTGTGGGGACACAGGCGGTATTAAATGTCATTACTGGGGAACGGTATAAGTTGACTTTAAAGGAGGCGAAACGGCTGATTCTTGGTGAATTCGGACAGACAGTGAAACCGGTTAATCCTGAGGTGAAAAAAAGGATTGTGGAAAATGAACCTACAATTACATGCCGCCCCGCCGATTTGATTGCCCCTCAGTTGAGCCAGTTTGAAAAGGAATGCGCACAGTGGAAGCAGCAGGATGAAGATGTGCTAACATATGCCATGTTTCCGTCAGTTGCCAGAGATTACTTTCAGTACCGGAATGCACAACAGACCAAAATTGATCTGATGGTTGCGGACGTGGAGAATAGAGTATATCCTGTGTAGGTTAGTTCGGCTTGTTAACTGGTGAGTCATCCGAATCCAGACAATCCTTTAGCTGACCGAGGTCAGGAAAATTTACATGATTTCCTTTAATTATGCCATGGATGATTGGGCGGACGGATGTTATGCTGGACTGCATCAAATGGATTTACATGGAAGGAGGAACAGCTAGATGCAGAATTTCCAGCCAATATGGTATACCATTCCTGAATTTTCAGATGGAACTCCAGTTTCCGTATACCATAAAGAGAATGAACCCATGGACAGCAATGAGAGAGGGAAGGAGAAATCCGTCCGCAATCTGCATGTGTTAGCCCGGTCCGATATTGAATGGGACAATAGGGCAAGGGTTGGGTTGAGGATAACAGCAGATGACTACTATAAATTGTACATTAACGGGATTTTTGTTACCCAGGGGCCAGCGCCGTCCTATCCGGAACATTATTATTACAATACATTGGACATTACATCATTCCTTCGTCAGGGAAAGAATATGGTTGCCGTTCATCTCTATTACCAGGGGCTGGTCAACCGGGTCTGGAACAGCGGGGATGGCCGTTTTGGCGTGGCAGCGGAGCTGGTGGATGAGGGGATTCCTTTGCGCTGGAGATACCAGATCTGTCATGCCTATTCGGGGGATATTACGGGATATGATACCCAATTCCTGGAGGATTTCGACAGCCGCAAATGGGATGCGGGATGGAATCTCCCAGGATACGATGACAGGGACTGGCCTTATATGGTACAGGCCCAGTGGACAGATTACCGGCTCGTGGAACAGCCGGTAAAGATGCTGGAGGTATATGAGGTCAAGCCGGTGCGGTTGAAGGAAGTATTAACGCGTGGAGCGGATGGTTCATGCCGGACCTCCTGGTTCGTGGATATGGGACATGAGATAACCGGATCCCTGATAATCCGGGCAGCGGGAAAAGCTGGGGATAAGGTTATCATACGGTGCGGTGAGGAGTGTCAGGATGGGGATGTACGTTATGATATGCGCTGCGGGTGCCGCTATGAAGAGATATGGACCCTGGATGACGGCATATGTACACTGGAGCCTTATGACTATAAGGGATTCCGCTATGCCAGGATCATTCCGGATTCCGGGGTAATGATAGAGGAGATAAAGGGACTGGCGCGTCACTATCCCATGGATGAAACTCTGTGTACGTTAAAGAGCAGCGACAGCAGACTGGACCGTATATTCGCCATTTGCAGGAATGGAGTAAAGCTGGGGACTCAGGAGGGTTACCTGGACTGTCCTACCAGGGAAAAGGGCCAGTATCTGGGAGACACCGTGGTGACAGCCCATTCCCAGGTGTGGCTGACGGGAACTGTGGAGATGCTGCGAAAGTGTATTGATCAGTTTGCCCTTACCAGATACATATGCCCTGGTCTTATGGCGGTGGCGCCTGGTTCCTTTATGCAGGAAATTGCGGACTTTTCACTTCTGTGGCTGGAGCTTCTTCTGACTGACTACCGGTTCACAGGGGATAAGGAGTTTCTGCGCTCCCATTACCAGACGGCCGTTGGCGTGCTGGAGCATTTTCAAACATATGCCAGGGAGGATGGAATGCTGGTTCAGGTGGGGGATAAGTGGAATCTGGTGGATTGGCCGGAAAACCTGCGGGACGGTTATGATTTTGAGCTGAGCCGTCCGGTGGTGGCCCCGGGCTGTCACAATGTGATAAACGCCCTTTATATCGGGGCCGCAGAGAATCTGACAGAGATGGAAAGAATCCTGGGGTATGTCCCTTCCATGGATTCGGGAAAACTGCGTGACTCCTTCATAAAGACGTTCTACCGCCCGGAGCAAGGCCTTTTTGCAGACAGTGAGACAAGCATCCACTGCTCCCTGCATGCCAATGTGTATGCCGTCTATTATGGATTGGAACCCAGGGAAGCCTCTGGCGGAATAGGGGATTTCCTGGTAAATAAGGGGCTGGCCTGCGGTGTGCTGGTAAGCTATTTTTATCTGAAGGCCCTGGCCAGGCTTGGACGGTATGAAGATTTATACCGGACCATTGTGAATGAATCCCGGCATGGATGGGTGAATATGCTGAGAGAGGGCGCGGATACCTGCCTTGAGGCGTGGGGGAAGGAACAGAAGTGGAACACAAGCCTCTGCCATCCATGGGCCAGCGCTCCCATCCCTGTGCTCATCGAGGAGATAGCTGGTTTTGTACCGGACCCAGGCCAGGCGCGCGGGTTCAGACTCCTTCCCCATATTCCGGCAGAGGCGGGGCATTTCGCATTGAGCGTACCGTTTGGAGGGGAGCGGTATATGGTCAGTAAAGACGAGGGGATGGAAAACATAAAATTTTACAGGATAAACGGTGATATGTCTATGGAAGAAATACAACCGGAATGTTAAGATAAGGATAAAGTAAGGGTCGGATACAGGCAGTGAGGAGGGAAATTATGATACATGTAAATCTTAAATTCGCTCAGACAGACCAGATTGTCCGGTTTGTCAGAATCATGAACCGGTATGACATCAACGGGGATATCAGGTGTGGCAGCCGTGTTGTGGACGCGAAATCCGTCATGGGTGTGCTGGCTCTGGCAAAGCACCATGATGTGGAACTGATTCTTCATACGGAAGAATGCACCAGCCTGCTGCAGGACATAGCTCCATACGCAGCATGACAGGCCGGACTAGTATAACAGACCAGGCTATAACCGGAATCATTCGTATTTGTCCATATTAAAGCTGATGGAACAGTAGCAGGGACGATGAAAAAGAGCATACGGGACACCTCCATGGCGCTACGCTCCTAAAAGCGGCAGCACCAGATTATCCAACAGGATTGATAGGAGGCCCCTGTGTGCTTTTTTATTCCTCACTGCTGTCTCCCATGCCTTCCGGCATATGGGACTGCATGAACTCCCTTGGGGAAACGCCTTCTACCTTCTTAAACACCTTGCTGAAATAAAAGGCGCTCTCGAAGCCCAGCCGATCCGCCACTTCGTAGATTTTTACATTCTGGTCCAGCAGCAGGGACTTGGCGCGCGCAATCTTTTTCTGGGTGATATATTCAGAGAAACCAATGGTACAGGTCTTCTTAAAAAGGGAACTTAGGTAGTTTGGGCTTAAGCCGAATACAGCAGCTACCTCGTTCAGGGAAAGGCGCTCTTCAATGTGGTTCTGGATGTACTTCTGGACATTGGTAACCACATGGTCCTTGTATGTCTTTCTCCGGCTTTTTAGTACCCGGCACAAGCCGTCCCGGAATTGGGCCAGCCAGTCGTTAATCTGTTCCACCTGCTTCATTTTATAGATAGAGCGGTAGCTGTCCGTATATCCTGCAAATACCTGGCCCATAGTATCCTCGCCGTCCGGGAGTAGGGAGAGCGCCAGGTAGAGGATGTTGCATGCACCGTCCAGAGCCTGGATGTAGCGCATGGGATGGGAGGAAAAAAGCTCTATAATCTGAGTGATGGTGGTATGGAGCACGTCCGTATCAAATTCCTCGAATGCTTTAATCAGATCATCCTTGAAGATAGCGATGTTGAAGGCATTCTTAATGGAATCCTCCGCTATCCCGGCAAAGGATATCACCGGCGTATCGCCGGTCGCCATGGCTGACGCCTGGCGGGCTTCCTGGTAGGACTCGTTGATTTTAAGGGGATCCTCCACCGGTGTGCCCAGGCCCACGGCCAGCTCCACAGAAAAGTAATTGTGGACCATATGGCAGGTGTTTTCCCAGGCTTTGTCCATAAGGCCAGAGCTTATATCCTCCTGACGGTCAAAGCAGAAGATGACGGCAAAATGCTGTTTGTCTAGTGACATGACATGGCAGGATATATATTTCGTAAGAATCTCACGTATCATCTGTAGGCTGCTGGAATACAGCTTCATCTGCTGGTCTGGATTCATTTCCACCGCCTTCTGACTGCGTATCTTTCCGTGGGCAGCCAGAAAACAGCGGGCGGAAAAGTCCAGCTTTAAATCCCGGACTTGAATCTCAAACTGCTCCCTGCTGTCAAACAGGTTGTGGAGGAGCCGCATAAAAAACTTGTCGTTGTAATTCAGCAGCAGAGGCCGGCCTTCTCCCTCACGGCGGTAAGCCTGGCTGACCCGAAGTTCCTCCAGACGCTCCAGGGCTTTACGTACCGTTTCTTTAAGGCCCTCTGCGTCCAGCTCCAGTTTAATCAGATAGTCCACGGCCCTGTAGGAAAGGGCTTGCTTGATAAGAGGAAATTCCTCATAGCTGGTAAGGAAGATGAAGAGGGGAATCGGTCCGTAGGTATCCCGGCATTTCTTTGCCAGCTCCAGACCGTTCATAATGGGCATCTTGATGTCCGTGATGACTATTTCTGGAGCATATTCCTCTATCATCTTGAGGGCGGCCTGCCCGTTCATGGCAGTGCCGCACACCTCTATGCCGAATTCCTCCCATTTAATCATGGACTTGATGCCAATTTGCACCAGGGGTTCATCATCTGCTATCAGTAATTTAATCATGTCATATCCTCCCCAATATCATATAAGGCAGGGTGATCACCATGGTAGTATATTCACCCACAACACTTTCTATATGGATTCCGTATTCCGGTCCGAAGCTGTACTTAATCCGTTTGTCTACATTGTTGATGCCCACCTGTTTAAAGAAGTCAGCGCTGGGGGACGCATCGCCGCTTAATACGCTACGGATGGTATCGGGACTCATGCCCACACCATTGTCTGTGACAGATATGACGAGGGCGGGGGAGTTCCCGGCAGATATTTTGGCCCCATCAGCCTTTTCCGCTCGTATGACGATTTTTCCCGCGCATCCCTTTGGCTCGATACCGTGGAACAGGGCGTTTTCCACCAGAGGCTGCAGGGTAAAGCGGTGAATCTGGCATTGATATAGCGCTTCATCCGCTATGTCGTACTCAATGGAAATGCTGCCTCCGTACCGGTATTGCTGTATAAGAAAGTAATCCTTGACCAAATCCAGTTCTTCTCTGAGGGAAATCCTCACATCTGTTCCCTTGGATACATTTTTCATGAGCCGGGCTAGGGCAGTGGTCATCTCCGCGATGCCGGGGGCGTTCTGGATAGTGGCCATCCACTTGATGGAGTTCAGGGTGTTGTAGAGAAAATGAGGATTAATCTGGCTTTGAAGGATTCTGTATTCCAGGTCCTTTTTCTGCTTTTCATCCTCCACCTTCCTGTTCATTAGGCTGACCAGGTTTTCCGACATCTGGTTGATACCCCGTCCGATGGCCCCCAGCTCGTCCTTCCATTCTATGGATGGATCCCTGGAGAAATCCCCCTCCGATATAAGGTGGATTTTATCCCGAATCTGGTTTACCGGCTGGCTGATGGTGCGGTTCAGTATATAGGCCAGCATTAGCCCCATCAGGCCGATGATGATGACAATGGTGCCCATAAGTAGCAGATACACCTGGTTCTGGGCATTGTAGTCCTGCTCTGAGAGTACCAGGGAAATGCTCCAGCCCTGGTCCCACAGGGGGCGGGATATCATCCGTCTTGTGGAGCCATCTTTCATGCGGATTAGGCGCACTGTGGTGCTGTCGCTTAGAACATCATTTTTTATTTCCTTGACAGCGGTATAATCAGGAGATGCCTCCGTAAACAGACCGTTCCTGTACTGATAGGAACGCGCCCCGATGGTTATGTAAAGGAGACTGTCCGGTTCCAGGGGAAATGCTTTCAGGTAGTCCAGAAAAATGCGGTCGGAAACAGCCAGATAGGTCCAACCAACGGTTTCCGTATTATACTGGTTTCTGACAGGACGCGCTATGGGGATGCACAGGGAGGAGTCGGAAGTTGGATATAGACAGTCCTCCAACCCAATCCAGACATACTGTCCGGCAGTGACCAGCTCATGAAAATAGGGCAGTTCCTGTACCGTGGAGGCAGCCCTGGGTATGGAGGCGGCCGCCTTGTCATTGACCTGGAGGTAATTCAGGCAGTTTTCAGGGCTTACAATGGCCCGGATGATATACTGGGAGGAAGAAGTCTTAAAGAACTCTTCCTTCAACCGGTTATATGCGTTTAAGGCCATGGAGCGCAGGGGTGCTTTTGCAGATGAGATGGACGGCATCCTGACCTGGGTCTGGAAGCCATCCAGATACTGGATGATATCCGTGCTGGAAGTACACCATTTATTAAAGTAGATGATATTATCCATGTCATTTGACACATTGTGGGATACCACCTGAAGGTTATACTCTGCCGACTGAATCTGGTTGCGGCGCAGAAAGGACTGAAAGACCACAAAGCAGATGGATACCGTGACCGCTGCAATCAAAAGAGTGATGGCCCCGGTGCAGAGCATGATTTTGCTTCGTATGCTGGACGGCATGATTCGTTTTATCATAGGAATACCTGCCTTTCACCAATACTATAGACAATGGAAAATCATTTGTCAAATAGAATCAAAAAACATGGCGGTCCATTTATAAATAATGTAAAATAATACTTGTTTATCGTAAAAAAATGCAGGTTTTGTCCTGGGGTTCCTGTAAAATATCCTTATTTGTGAATAAAAAAATGAATCTTTTTTCATAGATATTCCATTCAGAATCCAGGGCCCGGCCGCTATAATATAGACATAACAAACAAGTTGTATAAAGGCAGGAGGAAGAAAATGAAAAAACGTTTAATCAGTCTTATGATGGCGGCAGTCATGGCAGGTTCCCTGGCAGGCTGCGGAGGGGGAGCAGGAACCGATACAACAGGCGCAGTCTCAGAGTCGGGAATTACAGCAGATACACAGGCGGGGACCCAGGCACAGGACGCCTCAGGACAGACCGCCATTAAATGGGCCATGTGGGACAAGGACCTAACCGCTTACTATAAACCGCTGATTGAGGCATTTGAAAGCAGCAACCCGGACATTAAGGTGGAAATGGTGGATCTGGGAAGTTCTGATTACAACACGGTCCTGACCACGCAGCTTACGGGCAGCGGCTCCGGCTTTGACGTGGTGTCCATCAAGGATACGCCAGGATATACCACATTGGTGAACAAAGGAATTCTGGAACCCCTTGATTCCTACATTGAGAAGGACGGCGTGGACTTAAGCGGCTATAAGGGCCTGACCGACCAGATTGCGGTGGACGGTAAGCTGTATGAACTGCCCTTTAAGAGTGATTTCTGGGTGATTTATTATAATAAGGATATATTTGACAAAGCCGGGGTGGAATACCCCACCAACGACATGACTTTTGCGCAGTACGATGAGCTGGCCAGAAAGCTTGCCAACACCGAACCGGGACAGGAGGTCTATGGCTCCCACTACCATACATGGAGAAGTGCGGTACAGATGTTTGCGATGCTGGATGGAAAGCACACCATCCTGGATGGGAAATATGATTTCCTGAAACCGTATTATGATACTATATTACAGGAACAGGAGGACGGAATCTGCCAGGATTACGCTACCTTAAAGACATCCAATCTCCATTACTCAGGCGCGTTCTCACAGGGCAACATCGGTATGCTGAATATGGGCACATGGTTTATTTCCACCTTGATTGATAAGGTGGGAAGCGGGGAGTATACAGACTGCGCGAATTGGGCTATTGTGAAGTATCCTCATGCCGAGGGCGTGGAGCCAGGTTCCACCGCGGCCCAGATCACGTCCCTGGCCATTCCTGCCAGCGCTCCCAACAAGGACGCGGCGTGGAAGTTCATGCAGTTCGTATGCGGCGAAGAGGGAGCGAAGGTCCTGGCGTCCACAGGAAATTTCCCAGCCATCATGACCGATGACATTGCAAGTACCGTGGCATCCACCAGCGGCTTCCCCACAGACGATGCCAGCAGGGAAGCGCTTCAGACTACCAATCTCTATCTGGAGATGCCTGTCAATGCCAAGAGCTCCGAGGTGGAAATCGTGCTGAATGAGGCCCATGACAACATCATGACCGGCAACATGACCGTAGACGAGGGAATTGCAGACATGGAACAGAAGGTGGCGGCTGTACTGGGACAGTAGGCCCATATCACATCAAACAGGATTCACCAGGAGGCAGACGGGATATCAACCGTCTGCCTCATTTAAAGAAAGAAGAACATGAGGAATGGAGGAGCGATATGGCCAAGGTAATAACAACCGATCCGGCAGAGGTCGAGAGGAAGCTGGCTGTCTTAAGGCCTCGGCTGGAAGAACTGGAGCTTAAGGTACAGCAGGAAACGGATCCGAAGCAGAAGAAAAAGCTGATTCAAAAAATAGAGAAGACAGAGGATAAAATCAGGCAGGCCAAGACCGGAGAACGGTTCAGCCGCCAGACAAAGAGGGATTTTGTGGCCTATTCCTTTATAGCCCCTAATTTCATAGGCTTTGCGGTATTCACCCTGGGGCCTGTCATATTTGCCTTTGTGCTGGCTTTCCTGCAGTGGGACGGGAATAGTCCCATCCAGTTCGCAGGGCTTGACAATTTCGCCAAGATGATTGGAAATACGCGATTTCTGGCATCCCTTAAAAATACAATCATCTACTGTGTGGCCACGGTGCCCCTGACCCTGGCTGTTGCCCTGGGGCTGGCCGTGGTCCTGAACCAGAAAATAAAGGGGAGGAACGTATTCCGCACCGTCAGCTTCTTCCCCTACGTGGCGTCGCTGGTTGCGGTTGCGGCTGTCTGGAACATGCTTTTTTCCCCGGCCAAAAGCGGCCCGGTGAACATGATTTTATACAACCTGGGCGTTGCCGCAAAATCACTCCCCAAGTGGTCGGCGGATAAGGACTGGGTCATGTTTACAGTCATCACCTTCTCGGTGTGGAAGAACATGGGCTACTATATGGTCATTTATTTGGCCGGGCTTCAGGGAATCAACGCGGAGCTCTATGAGGCGTGCAGTCTGGACGGAGCCAATGTGTGGCAGAGATTCCGCTACATAACCTGGCCCCAGCTGCGGCCTACCACATTTTTCGTGACCATCATCCTGACCATTAACTGCTTTAAGGTATATGATATTGTGTATATGCTGGCAGGAGGCAATACCGGCGTGCTGAACGAATCCGCCATTGTCCTGGTGTACCATATCTACGAAGAGGCGTTCCGCAACTGGAACCTGGGATATGCCAGCGCGGTCGCCATGGTCCTGTTTCTCATCGTCCTGGCCATCACCCTGGTCCAGTTCCGCGGTGAGAAAAAATATGCGAATTAGGGAGGAGAGCCGGAATGAAAGTTCAGAATACAAAATCAAAGATATGGAAGGTGGTTCTCTACATCGTGCTCATCGCCATGGCCCTTATCATGCTGGTGCCCTTTGTGTGGATGCTTTCAGCTTCCTTTAAGCTGGATAAAGATGTATTCATCTTTCCTATCCAGTGGATTCCCGCCAATCCCAGATGGCAGAATTATCTGGATATCTGGACCAGGATACCCCTGGGGAAATTCGTGCTTAACACAGTGAAGCTGACTCTGATTGTTACATTTTTACAGCTTCTCACCAGCAGCTTTGCCGCCTATGCCTTTGCCAAGCTGAGCTTTAAGGGAAAGGATCTTCTGTTCATGGCCTACATTGCCACCATTGCGGTGCCGTGGCAGGTGTACATGGTTCCCCAGTTCATGATGATGCGTTCCATGGGACTGGCTGACACCCACCTTTCCATTATTTTTCTTCAGGCGTTTTCGGCCTTCGGCGTGTTCATGATGAAGCAGTTTTATGAGGGAATCCCCACGGAGCTGTGTGAGGCGGCCAGAATCGACGGTATGAGCGAGTACCGTATCTGGAGCAAGATCATGCTGCCGTTGTCAAAACCGGCCCTGTCCACCCTTACCATATTTACCTTTGTAAATACATGGAATGACTTCCTTGGACCGCTCATCTACCTGACAACAGAGTCAAAAAAGACACTGCAGCTGGGACTGCGCATGTTTATCAGCCAGTTTGGTTCCGAGTACGGATTAATCATGGCCGCGTCTGTCCTGAGCCTGATTCCTGTACTGATTGTGTTCCTTTCACTTCAGAAGTATTTTGTGGAAGGCGTGGCAGCCACCGGAGTGAAGGGGTAGACATGATGGAAAAATGGATTGATAAGGACAGATTGGCTGACATGCCAACGATAACGGCGGGAGAGGCCAGGGCGGCTCTGGAAGCGGCGGCCGGGCAGGTGCTTCGGGTACTGCCCGGGTTTACCGGCCGGTTCCCCAGGGCCTACAGCGAGAACGGATTTTATCCGCCTACGGAAAATGTGGACTGGACGCCCGGATTCTGGACCGGTGAGATATGGCTGGCTTACGAATACACTGGAAACAGCCGTCTGAAAGCAGCTGGTGATATTCAGATGGAAAGCTTCCTGAAACGAATCAATGAAAAGACGGATGTGGAGACCCATGACCTGGGCTTCATGTACTCGCCTTCCTGCGTGGCTGGTTATAAGCTGACAGGCAGCAGAGTGGGAAAGGAGGCAGCCATCAAGGCGGCCGACCAGCTGATTACCCGGTTCCATGAGCGGGGGCAGTTCATCCAGGCCTGGGGCCCCTTAAATGCTCCGGGCAATTACAGGCTGATCATTGACTGCCTCCTGAACCTGCCCCTTCTTTACTGGGCGTCGGAGGAGACAGGCAGGTCCGTATACAGGGAGATAGCCCAGGCTCACATCCACACGGCCCTGGCCAATGTAATCCGCCCGGATTTTTCCACCTGGCATACCTTCTTCTTTAACAGGGTAACGGGGGAGCCGGACCATGGCGCCACCTGCCAGGGCTACAGGGACGGCTCGGCCTGGGCCAGAGGCCAGGCCTGGGGTATCTATGGCACTGCCATTGGATACAGATATACCAGGGAACCCTCTTACATTGATTTGTTCAGGGGGGTGACGGATTATTTCTTCCGGCATCTTCCAGCGGACCTGGTGCCGTTCTGGGATCTGGAATTTGGAGATGGGGATGAGGAGCCAAGGGATTCCTCGTCAGCCTCCATTGCGGCCTGTGGCCTGCTTGAGATGGCCCGCCACATGGAACCGGACGAAGGGGCCTTGTACATCGGCCTGGCGGGAAAACTGATGAAATCCCTGGCTGATAACTATGCCGTGGAGGATTACAGTAAGTCCAACGGCCTTGTGCTCCACAGCACCTATTCCAATCATTCACCTTACAACACCTGCAACCACTATGGGGTGGATGAGTGCAATCTGTGGGGAGATTATTTTTACATGGAAGCCCTGACCAGGATATGCAGAGACTGGAATCCCTATTGGTAAATCCGGCGTGGCAAGAGAGGTATTTGAAATGGTTCAGATTGGAATGAAACAGATGACGAAACAGATATTTTTTGACAGAAAACAGGGGACCATGTTCATGGATGACCCGGCTGCCATAGCGGAATACTGCATGAGTGAATGGCCCGCAGAATGCAGCCATATCCTAAGGGTGGCGGACCAGGTGTGCGGGAACTCCTTCCTCTTTGACTTAAAACAGGATTTGGAGAGAACCTGGGAGCCGGTGGAATTTCCGGAGGGAAGGATTGATTGGGGGTATATGCCGGGGGATGATAAAGAATTCATTTTCCAGTTTAACCGCCACAGGTTCTTTATCTGCCTGGGGCAGGCTTACCAGATGACCGGGGACGAGAAGTACGCCAGGAAATTTGTGGACCTGCTTATGGACTGGATTGGCACACAGACGCTGACACCGCAGACAGAACATACTACTTGGAGAATCCTGGAGGCGGGGTTCAGGGGGGAGTTCTGGATCAAGGCCATCTGGTATTTTAAGGACAGCCAGGCATTGACAGACCAGGTAGTGGACACGTTTTATCAGTGCCTGGTTCAGCATGCCGAGTATATCATCCGCATGCATTCACCATACCGTTATATAAGCAACTGGGGCGTCATTGAAAACCATGGCCTCTTTGAAATCGGAATTGCCATGCCGGATGAAGTCCTGAGGAAACGGTATGTGGACACTGCCCTTTTCCATCTGGAGACGGAGGCCAGAATTCAGGTTATGGGGGACGGGGTACAGTGGGAACAGTCGCCCTCTTACCACAATGAGGTGCTGCACTGTTACGAGGATGTGCTGGTTCTTGCTCAGAGAAACAACATCCATGTGCCAGAGTGCATATGGTCCGCTGTCAGGAAAATGGCCTATGCCAGTCTTGCCTGGAAAAAACCGGACCACAGGCAGTTTCTTATGGGCGACAGCGATGACGTTGATATACGGGATACCATTTCAGCGGCGGCATGGCTGTTTCAGGATTCGGTTTTAAAATCTGGCGCCGCCCCCTGCCTGGAGTATGACACGGCATGGGACCTGGGAATCCGGGCGGTGGAGGAATACCGGGATATGGAAACCGCCATGCCGAAGTTTCAGTCTGTTGCCTTGGAGGACAGCGGAAATTACTACTTAAGGGACGGATGGGGAGAGGATGGAAACCTGCTTCACTTCCACTGCGGGACCATGGGAGCGGGACACGGACATTCAGACCAGCTCCATGTGGACCTGGTAATCGGCGGGGAGGATGTGCTGACAGATGCAGGCCGGTTCACCTATGTGCCGGGACCGGACCGCTTTGCCTTTAAGGATCCTACGGCCCACAATACCATCACCGTGGACAATCGGTTCTTTACCGTGTGCAGGGATTCCTGGGAGTGCTCCAAGCTCTGTGCCCCCGTCAAGAGGCAGTACCGGTTTACGGAACAATACGAGCTGGTACAGGGCGCCCACCTGGGATACATGGACAGAGAGGACGGGGTGGCGGTAAACCGCAGGATTATCCATATCAAACCCGACATCTATATTATAGTGGATGAGATGTACACAGGGGGATGCCACGAATACAGACAGTTCTGGCATTTCAGTGAAAAGGGCCAGGTTACGCTTAGGGCAATGGAGAAACGGGAGCCGGGACAGGCAGCAGGGGACCCGGTGGAAACAGGCGCGGGAATGGGAGCTGAAGACGGAATGAGAGCCGAAGCTGGAGCCAGGCCGTCCCTGGAGGCGGAGTTTGGGACTACCCGTACCCGCATACTGTTTTCCTTTCTGGGCAGCGGTCTGGAGGCAGAGAAGGGCATCAGCCGTATTGCCAGGGATTATAACAGGGCTGTGGACAGGGACTGTATCACGGTGAAGGCGGATAGAAAGGGCTTTGCCTCCCTTCTGACGGTCATCCAGGGCGGTCCCAGTGACGGTTTTGTTCCCTGCGGGGTGGAAAAGGTGCCTGTAAAATCTGCTCTTAAGGGAATCACATATCCGGATTCCATGGCGGAAGCAGTGAGGCTGAAAGGAAATGGACGGGATTATGTGGCTGTCATCTGCCACCAGGAGGTGAATTCCCCTACGGATATGGTGGAGGCAGAGGGATGTATGGGATTTGGAACCATCATCGTATTTGACCGGACCAGGGAAAAACTGGCCGGAACAGTCCTGGATTATTAGCAGATAAGAGGAGGATATCATCATGTTAAGCGTGAGACAGAATGAAAGCCGCATGGCC